>ERZ1292645.299-Hain-H14-02um-R2-299-length-18965-cov-5_pt1 | contig 18965 bp, 27 predicted proteins | sample MGYA00564401_ERZ1292645 | MGnify/ENA primary metagenome ERZ1292645 (study PRJEB36523, sample SAMEA6512644) | groundwater metagenome | collected 2019-01-09 | study: AquaDiva: Metagenomics assemblies of 32 groundwater samples | reverse complement strand
ATACCGGCTAGACGCTGCACTGGCTTGCTGATGGGCCAGGCTCCCTAAAAGGAGTGCAGCGTCATTCACATCAGCCCCTCTCCGGGGTTTGGCCGCTTGGCCCCGGGGATCCGTCGAAGCGGCTAGCCGAGGATCAGCCTGCCGGTTGGCGGGTCCAAGGCGAAGCTCAAACAACCAGGCTAAGCATGTAGTCCTGACTGTGGATGACTTGCGGACGCGGGTTCGATTCCCGCCGCCTCCACCATTTAACGCGACGATGCCGCCTATTTTTTTCCGTAGGCGGCGTCGTGGTCTGGTGCAATCGTAAGAAATCGCAGGAAGTTGCCGTCTCGGTACGCGGTCGCCCGCCGCGCCTGCGTGATACGAAGCGTGTAGACCGCGTCGATACCTTTGGGCGGTTTCACGCTCACGACCTTCTCCCACTTCAAACCCTGGTCCCGGTAAAGCTGGTCCCACGTGAGTTGGCGCAGTTTTCTCAGAAAATCGGTAACGCGATTGCGTTCCGACTTATCCAGCGTTAGCCAGTTCTCCTGAAAGACCTCATTGTTGAGGTCGAGCTGAACCTTTCTTGCCTGTTCTGCGTCCGCCATTCACTAGTCTCTTGAGGGTCGCGTCCGGGTCGGACTCTTTGGGAGGATGGCGTTGCGCCCAATCCAGAGCGCGCGCCAGATCTTCCCGTGCTTTCGGCTGGTGCAGCCAGAGTTCGTTTTCCGGCACGACAAGCGCCGTGCGGACGAGCCACACCCCTGGCTCTTGTTCTTCCACAAGCACCTGCCGTCCAGCGAACTCTTTGCCAAGCGAAATCTGTCCATTCGAGCCGACGACCTTGACGCTGGTCTTGGTAGCGAGAGTTTCCATGTCTGTGCGCTTTCGCTTTTTAGGCGTAGCGCAGCGCGAGAGTCTGATGACAAAGTTGGTGCATTACTACTGCACGAACGCACTATAGCACCAATGGATCGTTTGCTGCAACCCGGCTCTAGCGGGTTCGATTCCCGACGCCGAAACGGGGCGCGCGGTATATCTCCGTCCCGGGGTGGAACGCCGCCCACGCAAACCAGAATAGCGTGGTTGCGACAAGCGGTTGGCTCTTTGCGTCGAACGCCTCGGCCGACTGGTGCTCGCGGCTGTACCGAATCCGAATCGCGCGCCCGGCCATGGTATCGGCGATTTCGCCCGCGCCTTTCGCCAACTCGACAAACGGATACGCCTTCGCCCTGCCATCCAGCACGATACCCAGCACGCGTTCCTTCGGGTGGAAGCCCTCGGCGCGAAAGCGGACCGGGAACATCAGGTCGGCGGATTTTTCATACCCCGCATACGGATCGCCATCGTAGTCGCGCGAAAAACCGGTCTTCTGGCTCAACACCAGCGATTCCCGATGCCGCGCGCGCCAATCCGCCCAGGTGGTGTGCAGGACGGGTACCGCCGTGAGTTGTGCACCTTTCAACTTCCCGGTGACCGCCTGCGCCCGGATCTGCGACCACAGCGATTGCGTCTCGCGGTCGTAGAGCAACACGTTGCTGTTGTAGAGCAGGCCCGAGACGCCGAACCGCATTGCACGGCCCCCGGCTTTGGCTTCGAACGCCGCGCCAGAGCCGCACAGCGGGCAAAAAGTGATGACGATATTGTCGGCGCCGAAACGATCGTTGACCACTTCGTGCCAGTTCAGAACGCGGATCGGGTACGCCTTGGCAATGCCGTTGCGAAAGATGGCGAGAACCATGTCGTCGGGGCGCAGATCCCTCGCATCGCGCGCGCCGACAAATGCCGGGCGATCGATCGCGGGGATCCCGTCCTTTGGCGGCCCGCCTTGCAGGATTTCCTCCACCGGAACAAGCGCGCCGGCCAAATCGAAGCCGTTGCGCACCGGCTCGGCGAAGGCGGCGCCATGCGCGAAGAGAATTGCCGCCGCCGCCCACATGAACTTGAGAGTCCGCCCCGTTTGGGTTGCCATGGCCGCCTCCTGAGGTCGCCATCAGGCGCCGAGTTGGTCCATGCCGCCATGCCAGCCGAGGATCGTGCCGCCGGTATCGAAGGTCAGCGCCTTGACGGCTCCGCTCACCTGCTTCACGCGTCCCCGCGCGCCGGGTAGTTCTTCGGGATCACGAAATCCAGGCTCTGCAGGATTTCCTTGAAATGCGGACGGCCGAAGGGCATGGTCGACGTGGTGCCCCAGTACAGGGTTCCATCCGGCCGCACGATGAACAGCCCCGGCTCATTGAAGAGGTCGGGTTCCACCACACCGGCCGAAGTCATGCCATTGGAGCGGGAGACGTAAAGGCCCCACTTGCGCGCGTCCTCGATCGATAGGCCGTGCGCAACACGCAGGTTATTCAGGCCCCAGCCGGATTTCGCCTGCTCGGCGCGGTCCTGCGGATCGGAGCTTGCGGCGATGACCGATACGCCGCGCTTCTCGAAATCGGGAAGCAGAGCCTCCAATTCGGACAGATAACGCCGACAGATGGGGCAATGCAGGCCGCGGTAGAACACCACCATCGTGAACTGCTGCGGCTTCTCGGCCACAAGCGAGTAGCGTCCGCCTCCCGCGACGCTCAGTTCCATCGCGGGGACGGGTTTGTTCGGTATGAGTGGCATATTGGAACTCCTTCGATTCTGCGAAATTGGGTACGCGGGTCAGTTGCCGGTGGCGTCGCGGACGATCTTCTCCATTATCGGATCGAGTTCCCGCGCCAAGGAATTCAATTCAGTGCTGCCGTAGGGCGCAAACACGGCGCTCGGAGCGCGCCAGGTGACGCTCGCCTTGCCGTCCGCGTCTTCGTTCACGTAAATCCGCAGCGGCGCCTCGATGCCTGCCGGCACGCTGGCCGCAAGCATCCTTACCGCATAGTCGTTGCGGAACACCATCAGCACAAGGTTGCCGCGGATCTTCACGCCGCGCACGGCCGCGCCGCGGCTGGCGCTCGCCTGTGCGACCAGCCCCATCTTGTTCGACTCGATCGCCTTTTCCAGGCGCGCGGCCAGCGCGTCAAAGCCGTATGGCGACGCTACAGTGTGAGTGCCCGGCAGTGCCGGGGTGGGTTGAGCGAATACCGCGGGCGACGTGAGCGCAAGCAGAAGTACGGGAAAAAGCAACAAGCGGGTGGTCTTAAGCATCGGATGACCTCAAGTGGCGGATTCTCGATTCTTGATTAGAACGCGGCATCTGGCGGTTTCTTACACGGCGTTGCGGCGCCGGCTACCTCGTACATGGCAGAATGCCAGTACGCAATGTGGGCGACAGCCCGGAGGCAAGGCGCGGTGGGCGGAGACGAGGATCTGCCGAAATCGCTCGAATCGCATCGCAAGTACCTGTTGCGCTACGCGCTTTTCCAGTTGCGCGATCCGTCGCTCGCCGAGGACGCCGTGCAGGACACGTTCATCGCGGCACTCGCGCAGCACGATGGCTTCCAGGGGCGCTCGCAGCTCCGCACCTGGCTCACCGCCATCCTGAAGAACAAGGTCATCGACCTGGTACGCAAGCGCGGCCGCGGCCTGCCAGCGGATGCGGTGCCGCTCGGCGAGGAGGACGACTCCGCCGACAGCTCGTTCAACGCCAAGGGCCGGTGGATCGATCCGCCGGCGGACTGGGGCCTGCCCGACGCCGCGCTCGAGTCGAATCAGTTCTGGCGCGTCTATCAGAAGTGCTGCCAGCGGATGCCGGAACGCCACGCACTGGTTTTCTCGATGCGCGAAGTGATGGACCTGTCAACGGAAGAAATCTGTAAGAAACTGGAGATATCAACGTCCAACCTGCACGTGATCCTTTACAGGGCGAGATTGAGCTTGCGTTCCTGCATGACAAAAAACTGGTTCGGCGCCGACCATGGGTAGGCTGATGTATTCGTGCGAGCAGGCCTCGAAGCTGTCCTCGCGGGCGATGGAGGAGCCGCTGGGGCGCCTGGACCGCTCGTTGTTGAGACTGCACCTGATGGTGTGCGGGGGATGCACCAATTTCTCACGCCAGATCGAATTTCTCCGTCGCGCGTCGCATAAGGTTCCCGAGGCGCTCGAGAAGGACGAGGACTGAGCCGCCCGGCCGCGCTACGCTCTGCCGCTCATCAGGAAAGTACTTGACTTTGGAGTTACCTCCAAGGTTTAGGCTCCAATCAAGCTTCATCTTTCGGCTGACCGGATTGTCCGGTCAAAACCCAACGGGAGCATGGCGATGAACAGCGTCACATTGAAGGTTGAAGGCATGCACTGCGAAGGTTGCGCGAAGACGATCGAGGCGCTGCTTGGCGCGGAGGCAGGCGTGCAGCGCGCGGCGGTGTCGTTCCAGGCGCGCGAAGCGCAGGTTCAGTTCGATTCAAAAGCCAGCGATGGCGCGCATCTCGCCGCGGCGATCGAGCGCGCGGGCTACAAGGTCGTGGTCGCCGGACAGTGAGCGAGTTCGGTCTCTTCCAGCTGCTGGTCCTGCCCGCGGCGCTCGGGCTGGTGGGGTTCGTGGAGCCCTGCTCGATCGGCTCGAGCCTGCTGTTCGTCAAGTACCTCGAGGACAAGCCCGCCGCCGAGAAAGTCATGCAGACCGCGCTCTTCGCCGCCACGCGCGCCGCGTTCATCGGCGCGCTCGGCGTCGCTGCGGTGGCGGTGGGCGGGGTGTTCGTTGCATTTCAGAAGTCGGCCTGGGTGGTGCTCGGCGTGCTCTATGCGCTCATCGGCGCGGTCCTGCTCGCCGGGCATGCGCGCAGGCTGATGCTTGCAATCGGCCCGGGCATCGCGAAGCTCGCGGGAGCGCGCGGCGCGTCGGGCATGGGCGTCATCTTCGGCCTCAACATCCCGGCGTGCGCGGCGCCGCTGCTCGCCGCGCTGCTCGCCGCGGCGGCTGCGACCGGCGCTTCGGGCGCCACGCTGAGCGCGGGGTTCGTCTCGCTCGGAGTGTTCGGCTTCGCGCTTTCCGCGCCGCTCGTCGCGGCGGTGTTCTTCGCGCGGGCGCGGCGCGCGCTCGACGTGCTCGCGCACTGGGCGGGGAGCTTCCCGGAGTGGTCGGGCGCGGTGCTGATCCTGCTCGGCGCCTGGTCGATCTATTTCGGCCTGTTCGTCGAGGTGCCGCTCGCGTGACACGGGAAGAACCCATGCTGCCAGCCGCGGCCCAGGTCGAGGGCGCGCCATCTCGTGCCGGATGGCTGAAGCTCGGCGCCGGCGTGCTTGTCGTGCTCGCGCTCGTCGCTGCGTACTGGGCACTGCGCGAAACGGGGATACTCGGCACGATTGTCGATGAGGAGGCGCTGCGCAGCCGGATCGGGAATCTGGGAGCCTGGGGACCGCTTGCGGTCATCGCGCTGATGATGCTCGCGATCCTGGTGAGTCCGATCCCGAGCGCGCCGATCGCCATGGCCGCGGGCGCCGCGTACGGGCATGGCTGGGGCACGCTCTACGTCCTGATCGGCGTCGAGGCGGGCGCGCTGGCGGCCTTCGGCCTGGCGCGGATGCTGGGCGGCGCCGCGCTGAGCCGCTGGTTCGGCGAGCGCCTGTCTATCGGACTGAGCGGCTCGCAAAACGCACTGATGGGAATCGTCTTCGCAAGTCGCCTGCTGCCGTTCATTTCGTTCGATCTCATCAGTTACGCGGCCGGCCTCACGGTGCTGTCGTGGTGGCGCTTCGCGCTTGCCACGCTTGCCGGAATCGTGCCCGCGAGTTTCGTTCTGGCGCATCTCGGTTTCGAAATGACCAGCGGCGAAACGGACCGGTTCATCTACACGGCCCTTGCGCTCGGCTTGCTCACCGCGATTCCGATCGCGGTGACGCTGGTGCGGGGTCGCATGCAGCGGCGAGGCAGGTAACCCGGATGAGACGAACATGACACAGACGGCGGCCCCAGCAAAAGTGCAGTACCGCATCGGCGGCATGGCGTGCGGATTCTGCGTCGCGACGATCGGCAAGGCGATCGGGCGCATGCCGGGCGTGCGGAGCGTCCACGTGAACCTGGCGCATGAGGAAACGTTGATCGAATTCGATCCGGACCGCGTTGCGCCGCAGAAGTTCGAGCAGACGCTGAACGAGCTCGGCTACGCGGTGCGCAGCCTCGACCGGCTGCGCGCCTTCGAGGAAGAGCGCGCGGAGCTGCAGCGCAAGCGCGACGATCTGCTGTTTGCCGCCGCGCTGGCTCTCGTATCGCTCGGCGCGATGGCGCTCATGTGGCTCGAGCTGCTGCCGCCGCGCGGCATGGCTTCGCTCTACTGGCTGATGCCGCTGCTCGCGCTCGCGACGGTGTTCGGCCCGGGCTGGCAGATCCTCGAGATGGCCTGGGCGAGCCTGCGCCGGGGGATTCTCAACCAGCACGTGCTGCTCGAGTTCGGCGCCGTGGCGGGGCTTGCCGGCGGCTTCCTCGGCTACGTCGATCCCGCTTTCCCGGTGCCCGATTTCCTGGGCGTGAGCGTATTCGTCACCACGTATCACCTGCTGTCGGCCTTTGTCTCCGCGCTGGTGAGTACGCGGGCCTCGCAATCGGTGCGCAAGCTCCTCGCGCTGGTGCCGCCGACGGCTCGGGTGCTGCGCGACGGCGAGGAAACGCTGATCCCACTTGGGCAGGTACTGCCGGGCGAGCTGGTGCGGGTGCGGCCCGGCGAATCCATCCCGGTCGATGGCGTGGTCGCCGAGGGCGCCTCGGGCGTGGACGAGAGCCTGGTCACCGGCGAGCCGATTCCCGTCGAGAAATCGCCGGGCGACGAGGTGATCGGCGGCTCGGTGAACCAGCTCGGCACGCTGCTCGTTCGCGTCGCGCGCGTAGGTGAGGACAGCTTCCTCAACAAGGTCGCAAGGCAGGTCGAGGAGGCGCGCGCGCGCAAGCCGGGCGTGCTGGTGCTGGTCGACCGGATTCTCCAGGTCTACGTACCGGTGGTGCTCGGTTTCGCGGCGGCGGCGTTCCTGGTGTGGACGCTCGGGGCGTGGTGGATTCTGGGCGAACCCATGGGCACGCGAGCCGTTTTCGCTTCGCTCGCCGTGCTGGTGATGGGATATCCGTGCGCGCTGGGCATGGCGACGCCGCTCGCGATGATCCGCGGCGGCGGCATGGCGGCCGAGCGCGGCATCCTGATGCGCGCGGGCGAGGCGTTCCAGGTATTGAAGGACGTGCGCAAGGTCGTCTTCGACAAGACCGGCACCTTGACCGCGGGCAAGCCGGCGGTCCTGCAAGTGCTCGCGCTGAACGGATGGGAGCGAGGCGATGCGCTGGGGCTCGCCGCGGCGGTGGAGGAGGTCTCCGAGCATCCGCTGGCGCGCGCGATCGGCGCGGCGGCGAAGGAAGCGAATGCGCAGATCGGCCGGGCGGAGGAGTTTCGGGCTACCCCGGGCAGAGGCGTCACGGCGCGCGTCGACCGACGCAAAGTCAGCGTCGGCAGTCCGGCGTTCGCGGAGCAGCTCGGCGCGAATCTCGCGCCGGTGCGCGGCGAGATCGAGCGCATGCAGGCCGAGGCCCAAACCGTGATCGCGGTGGCAGTGGAGGGTGAACTTGCAGCCATCATTTCGATCGCGGACCCGCTCAAACCGGACGCGCGCGATGCCGTGGCTCGCCTGAGGGAGGCCGGCCTCGATCCGGTCATGCTTACGGGCGACAACCGGCGCACGGCTCAGGCGGTCGCGCGAGCAGTCGGCATCGACGAGTATTACGCCGAGGTGCTGCCCCCGGAGAAGGCGGAAAGGATCCGCGCCCTTCAACGCGGCGGAACGCGGGTCGCGATGGTGGGAGACGGCATCAACGACGCGCCCGCATTGATGCAGGCCGACGTCGGCATCGCGATCGGCGCCGGAACCGATATCGCCATCGAGTCCGCCGACGTGGTGCTGGTCGGCGAGCGCCTCACCGCCGTCGTAGACGCCATCGATATCGGCCGCGCGTCCTATCGCAAGACGGTGCAGAACCTCGCGCTCGCCTTTTCCTTCAACGGCATCGGCGTGCCGCTCGCGACCACCGGTCTGGTGCACCCGGTGTGGGCGATGATCGCGATGGCGGCGAGCATCACCGCGGTGCTCACCAACTCCTTCGCCGGGCGGCTGCTGCCGCGGCGGCGCGCGCGGCAACGCGTCGAAATCGACGTCGCCGTGGGCAACATGCATTGCGAGCACTGCGTCGACACCATCCGCAAGGGGCTGCTCGAGCTCGAAGGGGTCGAGGCGGTGAGCGGCGATCCTGCGCAAAAGCGGGTGAGCGTCGCCTACCGGCCCGAGGCGATCGGCCCCGAAGGAATCCGCCGGGCGATCCGCGCCCGCGGCTACGACGCGGCATGAAAGGAGTCCGACATGGCATCCAATTTGATTCGTAACATCGTCATCACCGCGCTGGTCGCAGTGCTCATCGGCGGATTCGTTATTGCGGCGAGGTTCTACACTGGAACCGTCGTACCGCCGGTGGACGCGTATCTCGACGGCGAGCGCATCCTGTTCATCCACACCGAAGCTTCCGATCCCGGCGTGGCGGCGCTGCTCACCAAGATGAAGGGCTCGCCGGTGGTCGTCGTGCCCTCCCTTGCCAAGGCGCCCAGGGAGATGCTGACCCCCGTGTACGTCTTCAAGAACGGTGTGGCGGGCGAAGGACCGTTCAAGTTCCAGCCCGACGTGTTCGACGGCGCGCCGGGCGCGAAGGGCTACAGCCCGCTGCGCGAGCTCAACCTGGTCATCTGGAAGGACGAGCGCAAGGCGCGCGAGCTCAAACACGCCGACGAGGTGCGAAAGGCCGCGGAGAGCGGCGAGATCACCATCGACAAACCCGGCGTGGTCATCAATATGCCGCTTCTCACCTGGCCCGGCGGGCGGCGCTGATGTGGTTACATTCGCGGTGAAGGAGCAAGGTGGTGAAGACCATGATCGCTGCGATCGAAGGCATGCACTGCGACGGCTGCGCCGAGACCATCAAGGCGCTGCTGTCGCTGGAAGCGGGCGTCGAAGCTGTTAGCGTTTCCTACCAGGAAGGCCGCGCGCACGTAAGCTACGATCCGGCGGCGGTCGATCCGGCGAAGCTCGTCGCCGCAATCGAAAAATGCGGATACAAGGTCAAGTCCACCGCATGATGGACCTTGCAACGCAATTTCAAACCCTCTCCGCGGCCTCGATTGCGGCCTTCCTTCTGGTCTCCGCGGCGGGGCTGATCATGGGGGTCGCTCCGAGCTCGCTGCCGATGTATTCCGTCGTGGTCGGATCGGTCGCCGCTCGGAGCGGACGACCGACCGGTCCTCGCCGCGCGTTCCTGTTCGCGCTCGGCTTCGCGCTCGGCATCGCGACGGCGGATGCGCTGATCGGCGCGCTGTTCGGCTTGTTCGGGCAGGCCGTGATCGCCGTGCTCGGCAGAAACCTCGGGCTCATGAACCTGCTGATCGGCCTGCTTCTCACGGCGGTCGGTCTGGCGATGCTGCGCGTCATTCGCGTGCCGTGGCTGCGGCTGAACGCGCAGCCGCGCGAGTTGAAGTCGTTCGGAGGGGCGTTCGCGCTCGGGCTGCCGTTCGGTTTCTCGACCTGCCCGGCGTGTACGCCGATGACACTGCCGATACTCGCTGCGGCCGCGGCGACCGGATCGCTATGGCTGGGCGCGGCGTTGATGTTTGTGTTCGGCCTCGCGCGCGGCGCGCCTCTCCTCGTCGCGGCCGTGGCGACCGACCTGGTGAAGCTCGTGCCCCGCGTCGCGCCGCTCCTGCCGCGAATCGAGCGTACCGGCGGGGTCCTGGTGCTGCTCGCCGCCGCGTACTTTTTCTACCTGAGCGCGTTCCAGGCCGGGCTCGCGCCGGCGATCGAGTGGCTGGTGCTGAGATAACTTTTATTGCTTCGGCGGGCCGGACTTCAGGCTCGAGGGGTAGCCGGCATTCTTCGTCGCATCGAGCAGCGCGCCCACGTCCGTTTTCGTGTCGTCGAACGTAACTATCGCCTCCTTGCGCTCGAAGCTGACTTCGGCCTTCTCGACTCCCGGCACCTTTTCCAGCGCCTTGCGAACAGTAATCGGGCACAACGGACAAGCCATCCCTGGAACGTCGAGCGTCACGGTGCGCGACGCGGCCGCGGCAGGCAGCGCAACGAGCGCGGCTGCCGCCGCAACGACGAGAGCTGAAAGCACGCGCATGGCGGAGCTCCTGGTAAAAGAACGGAATCCGGATTAGCCGCTATGACAGCGCCAGCCTCAGGTAGTTGCAGTTCATCGTCCCCGAACTGGCCGTGTGAGTCCCGGCGCAGCGGTAGACTTGATCTTCCAGCTGCTGGAAGGGCTAAGAGGGTATCTATGACCGCTAAAGCGCAGGCAAACGGCTATTCCATTGGCGACGCCGCGCGCGCGGCCGGGCTGAGCGCGAAGACGATCCGCTACTACGAGGAGATCGGGCTCATTCCCAGGGCCCAGCGCCGCGCGGGCGCTCCGCGCACGGGCGGCGACCGGGTCTACAGCGATGCCGATATCGGCCGGCTGAGTTTCATTCGCCACGCGCGCATGGTGGATCTTGGGCTTGCCGATATCCGCGAGCTGCTCAGGATCGCCGACGCCGGGTGTCCGAGCACGCACCCTGTCTATGCGGAAATGCTGCGGCGCCATGTGCGCAGCATCGATGAGCGCATCAACCATCTGCTCGGGCTGCGCGGCGCAGTGCATCAGCTCCTGAGCCGGCGCAGCGCTGCCGAGGATGAGTGCTGCACCTGGGAGACCTGCGGCTGCATGCATGCCGAGCCTCATCACATGAAGGAGGCAACCAGTGTGTGAGATGTGTGGCTGTGGAGTTGCTAAAGCCGGTCCGCGTCTCGCCGGCGCAGACGCCGTCACACCGACGCTCGCCGCGATCCCCGTGAGAGTCGTTGAGCCGAACGTCAAGGTCGAGCACCCGGCGCGCCAGCGCGAGCACGGCGTTCAAGATCCGCTTTTGCGGCGAGCGCCTCGCTCGCCGTGAGCCGGCTGCTCTGGTCGTTGCTGCGGGCATGGATCTGCCTGCGGCGCGGCCGCATGCCGCCGAAGGCGATGCCCGACCCGGTCTGGTACTTCGCCTACGGCTCGAACATGAACGAGCGGCTGTTCCGCGAGCGTCGCCACATGACGCCGCTCGAATCAAGGCTCGGCCGGCTCGAGGGCCATCGCCTTTGCTTCTCGGTCGGCGGCGGTATGCGTCCGGGGGTTTCCGCGCCGGCGAACATCGTCGAGGCGCAGGGCCACACCGTCTACGGCGTGCTATACCTTTTGCCGCTGACCAAATTCGCGCGCCTCGACGCGAGCGAAGGACGGCAATACGCCTATCTCTGGACGCTGGTCGAGGATGACACCGGCGCGCGGGTGCCGGTCGTGACTTACAAGATGCCCTGGCCGGCGCCCGAGGGGCGCCCAGGCCGACGGTACTTTGAATTGATTCGCGAGGCGGCGCGGCAACGTGGCTTGCCGGCCGAGTACGTCGCTCTCCTCGATGCCGTCGAGACGAGAGAGTGACGCCCGAGGCCCGCGCCCGCCGCCGGCGCCGCGCCTGGGCGGTCGGCGGCGCGCTGATCGGGCTGGCCGCGCTCGCCTGGGTGTTCGGACGTCTCGACTACGGGAGGATGCGGGAGGTGCTGGCCGGCGCCGACGCGCGCTTTTTGCTCATGGTGCCGGTCGCGATTGCCGCCGAGCAGCTGGTGCGGGCATGGAAGTGGCGCCAGATCCTGTATCCGCTGCGCGCGGTGGCGACGCTGCGGCTCTTCGGCGCCATCATGGCCGGCTATCTCGGAGGCTTGCTGGTGCCGTTCGGCGTAAGCCCGATCCTGCGCTCCTGGCTGATCGCCCGGCTCGAAGCGCTGACGTTTAGCGCGGTTCTCGCCTCGGTCGCCATCGATCGCCTCATTGACGGCATTATCTTCACCGGTTTCGTGGCTGCGGTGCTCGCCTTCGCGGCGTTTCCGGATCCGGACGGCAACATTCGTCTCGGCCTTGTCATCGCCGGTATCGGCAGCTTCGCCGTGTTCGCGCTGCTGTTGGCGCTGTTCATCCGGTACCGGCGCGACGTGGCGGATCGGGCGAGCTGGATCATGCGGCTCGCCGATCGCCTGCCGGCGCGCTTCACCGACCGGGTGCGCGCACTCCTGCATTCCTTCGCGCAGGGCATCGTGTGGCCGAACGAGTTGCGGCGCCGGGCTGGCGTCGTGGCTGCGAGCATCGTCATCAAGCTGATCGCGGCGACGCACTTCCTGTTCGCAGGGCTCGCGTTCAGCGTGCTGCTGCGCCCCGTGGACTATCTTTTCCTCATCGTGTTTCTCGGTTTCATCGTGATCCTGACGCATTTCTCGCGGATCGCCGGAGGCTTTATCGTAGGCGCAGTATTCGCGTTGGGTCTTTTCGGCGTCGAAGCTGAAAGGGCCGTCGCAATGACCGTCGTGGTCCAGGTGGCGAGCATCGCCACGGTCGCTGCCATCGGCGCATTCGCCCTGTGGCGCCACGGCTTCACGCTGGCGGACGTCCGGCGCGCCGAGGTGGCGGAGGCTCGGAGTGGATGAGGCGAGGGGCCGGTTCTGGCGCATCTCGAGCGCCGGCATTTTTTTCCAGGGCGGTGCGGCGGCCGTCGACCCCGGCACCGTCGTCCCTGCTCTCGTCCACGGGCTGACAGGCAGCACGCTCGCAGTCGGCGCAGCGGCGGGCATCGCGCGCTTCGGCTGGCTGTTTCCGCAGCTCTTCGTCGCTTATTACGCGCAGCCCCCCGCGCGCCGTCTGCCGTTCTACATGCTCGGTGCTTTCGGGCGCGTGGCGTGTCTCGCCGGCCTCGCGCCGCTGCTTTGGCTGGGCGGCACTGCGCCGGGCGGGACTGTGGTCGTCTTGTTCTTCGTTCTATGGACGCTCTACTCGTTCGTGAGCGGCCTTGTGGCGGTGCCTTACAACGACATCGTTGCCCGCTCGATTCCTTCCGCGCAGCGCAGCCGCATGCTCGCGCTGCGCTTCTTTGGCGGCGGCTTGCTCGCGCTCGTCGTGGCGGGGGCGGCGCACCGGATACTGCAAGTCCTTTCCTTTCCCGGCGGCTATGCGGCGCTCCTGCTGCTCGGCGCCGCATTACTCCTGATATCCGCCGTCCTCTTCGTTACGGCCGGCGAGCCGGCGGCTCCGGTGGAACCTTCGCCTGCAGCGGGGTTCCTGAAGTTTCTGCGTGGTGGTGTCGACACCCTGGTCGAAGATCGCCGCTTCCGCCTCTTCCTCGTCGTTCAGTGGCTCGCGGGCACGGCTGCGATGGCGCTTCCGTTCTACATCCTGCAGACGCAGGCCTCGGCCTCGGACGTAGCCTTTCTGCTTGCCGCGCAGACGGCAGGCGCACTGTTGTCCAATCCTCTCTGGGGCTGGTGGGGCGACCGGCGCGGCAAGCGAGAGCTGCTGGAAGTCGTCGCTGCCGCAGGCATCGCGGCGCCGCTTCTTGCCCTCGCCTGGATTGCGACCGAGGGGCGCTGGGCCGCGGCGGCGCTGCCTTATTTCGCGGTGGTGTTCGTGCTTCTCGGCGCGGTGGGAAACGGCAGCACCATCGCTTATCTGGGTTATCTGATGGAGATTTCGCCGGAGGACCGGCGCCCCGCCTACAGCGGCTACTTCAATGCCTTGGCCGCGCCCGCCGCATTGCTGCCGATAGCCGGGGGCGCGCTGGCGCAGGCGGGATCATTCGCTGCGGTCTTCGCGGTCAGCGTGGCTGCCGCCGTGCTGCAATTCCTGACCGTGCGGCGTCTGCGCGCCATCCCGACCGCGTACCGCGAGCGATGATGAATCTGTTGCGAAGGCTGCGCAGGCTCGTTGCCAGGTCCTGGGCGCTCTCCTGGTGCTACTACCGGCTCCACGGCATCCGCCTTGCCGGGCCCCCGCGCGAACAAGTGTGGTATTTCGCCTATGGTGCAAACATGCATGACAGCGCGTTTCGCGAGCGGCGCGGCATGCGCCCATTGGAGTGGCGAGCTGGCCGGGTGCGAGGCTATCGCCTGCGTTTCAACCTCGAAGGGCGTCCCAAGGGCAAGGCCGCACCCGCGAATCTCGGCGTCGATTCCCGAGCCGAGGTCTGGGGTGTTCTTTATCGGATCACGCGCCGCGATCTCGTGCACCTCGATTCCACAGAAGGGGTGCCGGGACGACGCTATCGGCAAATCTGGCTCGACGCCGAGGACATCGATGGCCGGCCGCTCAAGGCCGTCAGCTATATTGCGGACGGCAAGGAGACGGACGGCAATCCTTCGCTCCACTACCTTACACTGCTGCGCGACGGAGCGCGGGCGCACAACCTTCCGGAGCACTGGCTGCGGTATCTGGAGAGCGTCAAGCACGCCGAATGACCGCCCTTCGGTCATCCGCACGCGGGAAGTGTCCTGGCATCCGGTATTCCCTGGCACTTGACCTTGGACATGGCTCCAAGGTTTACAGTCTCTCCCTGTGAGCGCAATCGGCCGCGGGTTCATCAACCCCTTTAGGAACAAGGCCAGGGCCGTCGTCGTCGTGGCTCTGCTGTCTCTTGTAACCGGCTTCCTTGCGCTGATGGTGCAAGCCACCGTGGCGAGCCGCCAGCAGATCGCGAGCATGGAGGGGCGCGTGCGCACGCTCATCGAGCTGCGCGAAGCGGGCGCATTCGGCACCGGCGGCTTCGGCGGCGACAAGCCGATCGGCGAGGAGCATTTCTCGACCGACACACTCGAAGCGGTCCGGAAGATCCCGAGCGCCCGCAATCTCGCGCGCGTCGACGAGTATGTCTACAAGCCGGAGGTCGACCCGTCGAAGAAGAACGCTTATGCGATGGTAATCGGACTGCATCCGGGCGCGGCGCTACGCGCCATCGGGGAAGTGGATTACGAGAACGCGCGTATCGTTGCCGGCCGCAATGTACAAGCGGGCGATGAAAACTCGAGCGTTGCCGTTGCCGGACGCCTGTATTCGGCGCAGCGCCTGGGAATTGTCGATCCGTCCGATCTCGCGCAGGCGGACAAGCAGATCGTGCTCAACGGGCGGCCGTTCAGGGTCATCGGCATCTATACCACCGCGAACGACTTCGGCGACAACCACGTGTTCATACCCATCAACGCCTTTCGGGCGACGTTCAACCCCGGCAAGAAGCTGTCCAAGATCTTCGTCACGGCGGACTCTGTCGCTAGCGTCGAGCGGGTGGTTGCGGAGCTGAAGCTTATCGAGGAAGCCGACGTTGTCACTTCCCCCGAGGCCGTCTCCACTGCCCGTACGACCTTGGGAACGCTCGCCGTGGCAAGCGCATATGCGGCGATCCTGCTATTCGCGATCGGGGCGGTGCTCACGGTGTTTGTCATGGTCCTCAGCACCCGGGAGCGAATTCGCGAGATCGGCATGCTGAAAGCGATCGGCGCGTCGAACAGGGAGGTCGTGCTGCAGTTTCTCTCGGAAGCGTTTGCGATGAGCGCGCTCGGCGCTGCCGGAGCACTGCTCCTCGCGCTGCCGTTTGCGCCATTGGTGAGCAACGTCCTCGGCGTCCCGATCGCGTTTGACCGCAATAGCGTGCTGCTCATTCTCGCCGGCTCGGCCACGTTCGCGGCGCTGGGAAGCCTGTATCCAGTCATCCATGGCGTTCGGCTGAGCCCGGTCGATGCGATGCGGAGAACCGCATGACCATGCTGCGCATCGGCGTCCGCAATCTGTGGCGCAGCAAGCTGCGCCTGGTCCTCGTCGCAGCCCTGATCGGTGCGCCGTTCTTTCTGCTGCTCGTCATGCAATCGATCGGTGATGCCGTGCAACGGCAGACCGAGACCTTGAAGCAGAACGTGAATAACACGCTCCAGATGCGCGCGCGCGGCTCGATGGGTCACGTCAACATGGTGGGCAACCAGGACATCCTTCCTCAGGATGTGCTCGCCAAGGTGAACGGCGTCGAGCACGTTGCGCGAGTCGAGCCCTACCTCCTCGCCATGACGCCCACGGAAGGCCACAACTTCGCCATGGTCGTGGGCGTCGATCCCAAGGACACGCGCCGGCTCGAGTCGCACGGCGAGGCCGGGAATCCCAGGATCCTCTTCGGCCGGGACCTGGCCGCGGAAGATCGCGGCAAGCCGATCGCGATCGTCGGCCAGGGCGTTGCCAAGTGGGCCGGCATCAAGCCCGGGGACATCGGCCGCGCCACGATCACTCTCGATCTGAAACGCACCCACCCCGTGATCTTTGCGCTGGACCGGCCTCCGGTGACACTGACTGTCGTGGGCATTTATGCGAGCGGATATGTGTTCGGCGACATGCAGCTTTTCGTGCCGCTCGATGCCTTCCGGCAGGCTTACGCCGTGCCCGAAGGTATTTCCTGGCTCTATGTGCGCGCCGATTCCGCCGAAAACCTCCTCGCCGTGGAACGGCAGCTCAGGGTAATGCTCGGCGATGCCGCTGACATCATCTCGCCCGCCACGGTAGCGGAGTTTCAGACCACGGCAACGGCGGCGGTGCAGCGCCTGGCGGCGGGCGGAATCGGGCTGTCCGCCGCCCTGATGGTCGTGGTGGTCTTCTTCGTGATGCTGCTCGTCGTCCGCGAGCGGGCGTGGGAGATCGGCACGCTCAAAGCGCTTGGCGCCTCGGACCCGGGTATCGTGGCCGGTTTTCTGACCGAGGCCATCCTGCTGTGCGCCATCGGCGCGTTAACCGCAGCAGTCCTTTTCGGAATCTGGGGCGGGCCGCTCGCACAACTCGTTTTCGGCCTGGGAGTCAGTCCTTTCCTTCCCTCGCACTACAGCGCCCTTGCGAATTCGCTTTCGCTGGCCCCGCGGTTCGGCGCAGCAACGCTTGCGATTCTTGTGGGGGCGTGCCTGTTCGCCGCGCTCGCGGGCAGCGCATGGGGCATTCGCCAGATCGTGAGGCTTTCTCCTATGGAGGCAATTCGGCATGAATAAAAGCCGGTCCGGCGACCGGAACGCATTGATCGTCCTGCGGGGGGTCAGCAAGATCTATCGGCGCGGCGACCAAATCGTCAGGGCGCTCGATGGGATCGATCTTTCGATATCCGAGCGCGGCATGGTCGCCCTCGTCGGTCCGAGCGGCAGCGGCAAGTCCTCCCTGCTGCATCTGGTCGGCGCGATGGATCGCTCGACTTCGGGCGAAGTCTTCGTGGCGGGGCGACTCCTGAATACGCTTCCGGAGGCAGGGCTTACGGCCTTTCGCCGCGATACGGTCGGCTTTGTTTTCCAGAGCTTCAACTTGATTCCCAATCTGAGCGCGCTGGAAAACGTCATGCTGCCGATGGAATTCGCCGGCGTGGCAGCCGATGAACGCAGGCGGCGCGCGCAGGATCTGCTCAAGCAGGTCGATCTTTCGACCCGCCTGACCCACCGGCCGCGCGAGCTCTCGGGAGGCGAACAGCAGCGGGTCGCCATCGCTCGGGCGCTCGCCAACAACCCGCGGCTCGTCCTCGCCGACGAGCCCACCGGCAACCTGGACTCGAAGACCGGCCAGCTGATCTATGAGCTGCTCAAGCAGATCGGCACGATGCGTACAGTGCTGGTGGTGACTCATGCTGAATCGTTCGCCGCGATGGCTGACCGGGTGCTGCATATCAAGGACGGAAAACTGGTCCCCGAAGGCAACATCTCGGCAATGAACGACGTTGCCGCCCGCGATGTCAAAGAAGCGTTGCAGACCAAAGGGTGAGTGCAGCCATGCTGACGATCGGCAAGGTGGCGGAAAGAGCGCAAGTGACCGCCGATAGCATCCGCTTCTACGAGCGCGAAGGCCTGATCCGGCCCGCCGGGAAGTCGGAATCGGGCTACCGCCTGTATACCGAGGAGGCGATCCGGCGCATCGAGTTCATCAAGCAGGCGCAGGAATGCGGGTTCTCGCTCGCCGACATCCGCGAGCTGCTCGAGTTGCGAAGCACGGACAGCGCCTGCTGCGACGACATCTATCGCGTCTCGGTGGAGAAGAAGCTGCAGCTCGAACACAGGATCAAGGCCCTCAACGCCATGTCGCAGGCGCTTACCCGGCTGATCGACATGTGCTCCCATGACCGGAAATCGCTCGATGAATGCCCGATTCTGGGCGCGCTGGAAGCGGGCCTCGAAGAGCAACGCGGCAAAAGCCCGAAGATTCAGTCGACAGGGAGGTCCAAATGAAAATCCTTGTCGAGGCGTTTTCCGCGCCCGGCTGCTCGAAATGCGCGCAGACTCGCGAGGCGCTCAAGTCTGGCGCCGAGGGGCATATCGGGATTCCTGGACAAGTCTTCGGCCTGTACTACGGTACGGAGTCAAGTCCGGGACTATGGTAGCCGGCTGCGGAACACCTATTCGGCCCGGCCGGATCCTGTCCTCAAGCAGCCTCCTCGGACCCTCTCCGTGCAACTGGCGTCTGTTGCCCGCTGACCTGCACTTCCTCGATGTTAAGCTACCTCTCGCCGGAGTCGCCCTTGCTGCTGAAGAACAAGTATTTGACCAGCGCGCCGGCAGCGAGCACCAGCACGACGAGAATCAGGAGCCAGAAAAACCCCGCGCCCCACATCATTCCGCCGCCCAACATTCCGTCCATCATGCCTTGCATCGTCCGCCTCTCTGGTTAACGTCTCGATTCCTCATCCGGCGCAGCAGGAAAGCTGCTTCACGTCTTTCCTGAAGGTCTGGGCGCACAGCTTGAGGCCCTCGACCATCGTCAGATATGGGAAGAGCTGCCCCGCGAGATCATCGACGGTCATGCCGTTGCGGATCGCGAGCGCCGCCGTCTGGATGAGCTCTCCGGCCTGGTCCGCCACGGCCTGCACACCCAGCAGACGGCCGCTTCCCGCTTCGGCGACGACCTTGATTAATCCCCGCGTGTCGAAATTGGCCAGCGCACGCGGCACGTTGTCGAGCGTGAGCGTGCGGGTCTCGGGTTCGATGCCCTTGAGATGCGCTTCGGCCTCGGAGAGCCCCACGGTCGCCACTTGCGGATCGGTGAAGACCACCGCCGGCATCGTCGTCAAGTCAAGAGCCGCCTCGCCGCCGGTCATGTTGACCGCCGCGCGGGTGCCGCCGGCCGCCGCGACGTAGACGAACTGCGGCTGATCGGTGCAGTCGCCGGCTGCGTAAATGTTCGGCGCGCTGGTACGCATGTGATCGTCAAT
>ERZ1292645.182-Hain-H14-02um-R2-182-length-27645-cov-7_pt1 | contig 19073 bp, 25 predicted proteins | sample MGYA00564401_ERZ1292645 | MGnify/ENA primary metagenome ERZ1292645 (study PRJEB36523, sample SAMEA6512644) | groundwater metagenome | collected 2019-01-09 | study: AquaDiva: Metagenomics assemblies of 32 groundwater samples | reverse complement strand
TTCAAGTAGGAATCTTCTCGCCATACCTCATGGCTAACTAATCGTGGTACTTTATGTGGCCTAGGCCGGTTCATCATCATATCACGCCGCCAATTTAGTTTGAGTATCCAAACTGCTACTCCCCAGCACCCAGAAACCCGTTGTTCCGCTGCCTGTTCCACTGGTTGACGTAGATGTTCCAGCTACAATCACAGGGAGTAATTGCCATTGTGTCGTGTGAGTCTTATGTCGATCAATCCTGTGACTGATACTCTCGATAAAGAAATCCTCATTAATCCCCAGCCCTGCGCTACCCGTGGCTGCCAGTGTTACACGATCAGCAACCAGGCGTTTGGACACCTGGTTAAGATGACTGGTAGTCCGGTTGGCTGCTATTGTCACAGTAATTAATGGTAATGGGTCTTTGAAAATGTTCAGCTTGGTAACGGCGGCACCTATAGCCGACTGTCTCGATGGGTAGAACTCCCCTGGCAACGGGTAAGAGCGTATGCCGAATTTATCCTGGCTGGTAGTATCCTGAACAACTACCTCCATTGGGTCTAGCAAATAGATCGGTGGCCCCACTACCTCACACATGGTCAGATATGCATCCCTGGTTGAAGTATTGGTAAATGTCATGCGTGCGCGATTCCCAAAATCTACTCCTGCTGTGCTGATAAAGTCCGACATATCCGTTCCGGCCCCGTTTGGCGAGCTATTGGCCCACCATTGCCCATAAACCGATGTGCCTCGGCGTTCTGGCATATACCACAATTCAACACCCACGCCATCCACACTGGAGTTTTTACTTGGGAATCTGGCCCATACTTCAAGAGAACCGCTAGCAGGGATAACGGGAGATAAAGTGTTAGCTGAATTTTCGGACATACGCCAGAGAGTAGTCAGAGGTGCGGCAGTTGTTGGATTTACAACTGCCACAATCTCATTATAGATATACCGCATAGGATCATCCTGAGTAATCTGAACATAGGTGAAAGTCCCACTCAGGCTATCGGTAAGTGTTGCTTGTGATGTAGTACACCTGGATGTAACGATTCGATAGTCCCGATTAGCAAAACCGATTCCCCCATTAGTCGTTTCCCATAGCTGACCGCCTTCAGTTTCTTCTATTTTTTGCAGTGCTTCCATCGCTCTGATAGTGCCTGTCCAGAACACTTTCATATTGATATTGCCGGTACTGAGTTCCCTGCTACCGGTCCACCCCGCCTTATCCAGGGCATCATTTACAGCATCATCGGTATCTATAGTTGCATGTAATCCTAACTGCACCCATTTTTGATTAATAAAAGCAAGCGGCCCAAAGGCTTCAATTCGGACGGTATCATTCCCCTCCACTTTTGGACCTGGAACAATAGATTCAATATATCCCTGCCATAGATTATCCCCAGAGCCAGTCCTTAACAGAATCTTATGCCCTGGAAATAAGCTACCATAAAGTGGGCTTGCTGTATTAAAGCTGTTATAGTCGCCTGAACGGTTATTTACTAATGCCGATAAATGGCCACTTGCTGTTTTACCGAATAGCTGGCTAGCAAAATCCCGCCCTGTTCGGCAGGAAACTTCGTAAGTTCTCGTTGTCAGATTAGCACCTGCCGCCGTATAGGTATTATTATTAAGCCAATCTACGAGTAAAGTATATGATGCTGTTGCCATTTACCTGAATACCCTCTCTGCTGTAGGTGCAATCAGATCACTCAACCCGCCACTATTCATAGCTGCCCTGACAGCACTCATTACCTCATCGCGGAAGTCTAACATACCATAGATGGGCGCATTGAACTGTAGAATTAGCTGGCCCGTGCCACCACCCATACCACCGAACTTAGCTACCATGCCTCTACTCTGTGTGTTGCTGTATACGCGGCTTCCACCTGGTAGTGCAACCAATTCTGGCCCGGCCTCACCGACAACAGCAAGCCCACCTTTTTGAACCAATCCTCCATGCTGTAGGCCAATCTTGCCTAAGACATCTGCCCCTAAATCGTGCAACTTATCCGCGAAATCGATTACCTTGCCTAATGCTCCACCCACTGTATTGATGACATCTCCAGCTACACCAATAAGCTCCCACATTCTGCCAATAATGAAGTCCACCGCACCGCCAACAACGCCACGGATACCGTTCCATATCCGCTCGAACACCCCCAGAAGAGGATTCCATACAGCCGTGATGACACCAACTATGGGGTTAAGTACGGAATGTATAAAGACTGTCAGACCAATGATAGCCGTTTCAACTATCTTTCTAATCGCTCCCCACACAGTATCGAATGTGGCCCTAATGGGGTTAAGTATCTCATTCTCGATGAATCCCTTTATCTCATTCCAGACGTTATGAATTACCTCGCTAACGGCATTGATCGCTGTTTCAATAGCGTTTCTGATCTCTTCCCAGACTGTGGTAATAACATCTCTAATGGTGTTCCATATCTCAGTAGATACGTCACGGATAGTCTCAAAGATAGGAAGTACAACGTCTTTGATAGCGTTGAATACAGAGGTAGCTACCTCAAGAAGCAAGTTCCACAGTGGTATTACCAGTTCTTGAAAAGCTATCCACGCAACGCCGATAGCAATCAAAAGCGGGAAGGTTGCAATCTCAATGATTGTTTTAATAACGTTCCAGGCTGTTTCCGCTGCTGTAACCAGGGCGTCCCAGATGGCTGTAATGGTTCCCACAGTGGCTTCCCACGCGGTAGTTAAAGCACTCCAGATGGTATTGGCAATCTCCAGAATGGTATTCCACACACTCTGCCAGTGGTCTAAAGCAAACTGAATGGCTTTCCAGTAAAGCCCCCCAGGTAGTAACCAGCCCCATTTACTATTGAATAGATCGCTGATGAACGACCATACTTGCTCTGCTGTGCTGGTAATGAATCCCCATACCTCTTCCCAGTTCTTATACAGCAAATAAGCAGCTATCCCTATAGCTGCTAAAGCCACTACTATCAAGGTTAATGGCCCCAAAGCAATCGAAACAGTGATCCCCATAGCAGCCATTATGGTTCCAACTGCTGTGATGCCAGCAATCAGCCCTGGCAGGATCAGTAGTACCGCTCCGATAGCTGTAGCTAAAAGGCCCAGCACGCCGCCCACAATTACGATTACTTTCGTTAAAGTAGGGTGTGCCTCTGTCCACTCCAGTACCCGCTGGATTATCGGCAACATGATTCCCATCAGGGTATTGAGTGCTGGCAAAAGGGTTGCGCCAACAACCTCAGCGACATTGGCAAGCTGGTTTTTAAGCTGGGTCATGGGATCACGAGCTGCCTCAGCACTGCCGCCAAACCGCTCGGTCAGCTTTGCTAAAACCTCAGTAGGCCCTGATGCGCCCTCAAGGGATATACCATAGCGTTTAAGAGCCTCATCATTGCCGTTTAAAGCCTTGCCGATTAATACACTAGCTTGCTCTAAATCCATCCCTGTAGCTGCCGCCAAATCAATCGCTGCTGGCAAAGCTGCAAGGCTATGCTCGTAATCGCCAGTAATCTCAACCAGACGGCGCAAAGCGGAACGCATTTCACCATCGGAGAAGTTGCTTAACTTTTGCTCGGCTGTGATAACCTCTTCAATAGCGGCTTTGTTCTTCTCATAACTGAGTGTGTTTGTTTGAGATGACTCGTTTACCTTTTTCTGCGCTGCCTCAACCTGGCCCTCAGCCGCCGCTACATTTTGAGATACCCAGGCAACATCTTGTTGCGCTCCGGCAAGAGTATCCGTGGTAGTGGTTAGAGTTTCCTGTGCATCCGCCAAGCCCCTGGATGCATCATCAACACCCTTTTGCGCTCGCATCAGGTCAAGCGCGGTAGACTTGGAATTCTCTTGCACCGAAGTTAGTTTAGCCTGGGATTCCAGTAGCTTGAACTGAGCGTTTTCTACCTTGTCAACGGCATCTGCATGTGCCTCCTGCGCCTTGGTCAGATCTGTGCTACGTTTAGCCGCGCCCTCTTCTAACTCACCCAGATATTTAGTCGCATTGCTCAGTTCCAGGGTGCCAGAACCCGCGTTCCGCAGAGCTTGGTCTAGCTGGTTGATTTCAATGCGTTCTTCTTTGGCGGCATTAACTGCTAAAGCTAATGCTCCAGTAATAGCCCCGCCTGCGCCAGCCATTGCTAATCCAGCGCCTTGAGCTTTTTTAGCGAAGTCCGATAAATTGCTGCCAATCCCCTTGATAGCGGAACTAGCTTTATCAATAACCTCTAGTATTACTTGTAAACGTCTATCGTCAGCCATCTACTTCATATCCTGGCGGATTTTGGCGGCTTCGTTCTCGGCGTTAATCAAATCAATCATTTGCCTGACTAGCAAATCTGAGGTAGAAAGATACTCAGCTTCTGTCCAACCAGTATTTAACAAAAAGGCTGCATCGGCATACTCAGATGGTAGACTTGCTTCCTCAATGTAACATGCCACTAGCTCGTTATACCTTTTTTTGCTTCGTCCTCACTCGGCTCCGAGTATAGCTCGGTCAACCGCGCAACTACTCTAGCAACAATCTCATCTGGCAAGTTGTCAATAACTTCGATGGAGATTTCATCGCTAAAGCTATAGGCTTTAGTTCCAAGGAGTAGATAAGCGTCATCTACCCGATTAAGGTCTAATCGCTCTGGATGTGACATCGCGGCAAGTTTGAACGCATCGGGATTAGAGAAATCTATGGATGTCCCATTAACATCAAGGCCGCCAGAGACAATCCCTAAAGCGGCCTTTCTAAATGCCTTTCTCATTCCGCGTGTAATCACCACGTACACATCCCACCACTGCCCCCCTGGTAGCTCTATTCGTTCAAATGCTCTCTCAACTTGACGCATAACACCTCATGTTAGAATGTGGGATCATCATTGAAGTTTATTCGCAGTGTGTATGTTGCCGGATTTGGAGACTTATTGATTATCTCAAAAGTCCAATCTCCGGCAGGTAATCCACCAAAGTCTAGATAAGCTTCATAGTTACCAGGTGGATTATTCCAGTTTACTAATTGGGATTTACCATCTGGACGAGTTACTCTCATTGCAATATCTACAGGTGGGCTTGCCCGCCATTTCACCCATGCGAACATCATCATGGGACTGTCGGCGCATACGTTGATATGGTGGACATCGGTAGTGTAAACGATTCCAGGCTTAACAATGTATTCTGGATTTAGCCCAGCACCCACGCAGGGAACATCGGCAGATGTAGTCATTACACTTCCTAGCCATAAGGCCACGATAGCCAATGGAAGTAGAATAAGCCATTTTAGTAGCTTCATATTCCCAAACCTCTAAATGATCTCCCCACGATTCTACCGCCCATGCATCTTCAAAAATATCACCAACATACATCAATAGACGGTTGAACTCATCGTACCGTCTTTCGTACCTAAGAGCGTATAGCTGACGCGATCCTTGACTGCACCACTGACCTTATAGGATAACCAAAGCACCTCACACAAGAACCGCCGTTTGCCCGATGCAGTGCCAATCGGTGCATATTCAAATGTTTGTGTTACACCTGGCAAAGTACCGAACACCGCGTCTGGGCCAGTTGTGGCCGTATCGTCGAATGGCCCACTGACCGAAATTGGCATACCTGCTTCGATACCAGCAATCACACGTTCCGCAGAATCAGCAAAGGTAGTGACATCCAGGGGCATATACTCTTTTCCTACTGATTCAATAGTATCAACATAAGATGTCATGTTAATGGGTGAACCGGCAGAGTTATCAATGATAACGATTGATACCCCACCTACTTTGCTTTTAGCCAATTGCTATACCTCCTAGCTTCTGACGAGAATAACGGCCACATCTGCCGTTCCTGTAGCATCTTTGATGATTCGTGTGTACTGGCGTATGGTGCTAGCAATAGAACTGATAAACGAATTGCGTGTGCTTATGATTACTGATCCTGTGCCAACAAAAGAACCTGCTGCTGTAGACGAACTATGTTGTAGTGTGATTGTCGCCGATCCACCACCAGTGTAACTGAACACTTGGAGATACCACCTGGCGCCATTAAGACTGGAACCACCAAAGTTAAGAAGTGTACTTGAACCGCTACCTGTAAATACTGTTCGAATGATCTGTGTAAATCCCTTCTCCAGTGTTCCATCTGTCTTGAGCATTGCTTCCTGATAGACTAAATCCTTTACACCACCACCAGCTTTATTGGCTAGTTGGGTAATCGTACCAGCAAATGCAACACTACCCACATTGGTGCCAATATGCACACTGATAACATTGTTGGTGCTACTGCCAAGCATTGCTGAACCGCCAACATCTGGCGATAAGGTGCTGTCATCATACAAACCCGCCCACTCGACAGTATCAGCACGAATACCAGCAATAGCTCTCTCTGCGCTATCGGCTACGGTAGTTGGGTCTAATCCAGTAACAGCCATTTCTACGCCAATAGACGTTGTCGCGGTTCCGTAATCAAAACCGGCGAAGTAAACGCGCACCTGATCGGCACTAATTTTTGCCATCTATCTCCGCCACCTGGCTAGAATAGCCTTACCCATATCGTTAAAATGCCTCTGAATATCGGATGCACTATTTTTTAGGGCATTAGTCAAAACCAGCAAAGCCTTAGTGCCTCTCATACCTATAGCGCGCCTGACTGGAAATTCCGATGAAAACCCATGACGGCTGTACCACGGAGTCAAAGCCCCTACAGGAGGCCAGTGGGGTCTGGTGCCATATTCGATAAACCTGGCATACGAAACATCCGAGTAGATAATGCCCTGTAACCCTTTAACCTCGGATTGAATAGACGCTCGGTATCTACCTGTATCTACTGGTGCTGTTTCCTTGGCCTTGCGTTCAATAGTAAGCGCAGATTTCTTTATGAAGTCCTCTGTCGGCTGCTTCCACAATGAAGAATCACCGAGAACCTTTTGCAGTTCCGCCAACCCCTCAATTGTGATCCGTGTATCAGTCATGATTAGGCCACCGTTTTGATAAATTCTACAATGGCATCAAACCCAAAATAGAAACCACCCCATATCTCGCGCCTACCAATGTTCTCGGCCCTGATAACGTCCGAGTCATCAACCTTGCCGTTAAGCGTTCTATCTGTTCTGACCGCGCGTCTTATACTCCTGGCACTATCCGTTGGGTCTATGAAGTCGTAAAGCTGCCTGAATCCTACAGCATCATCACCAGATGCAACCAGCACAATTACCCGTAATTCGGCAACAAAAGTGTTGCCGGCAAATGCTATTTCATAGTCCACCGGCTCGGGCAAAATCACCGCTGCCGGAAAGGTGTTCACACTATCGGCGGGATAGTCATAGGCTTGCAAGCCTACTATCTGCGCTTGCAAAACAGTCTGTAATCCTGCTACTACATCCGAGAACCCGCTCATACAGGGATTCTCCGATATGGTCTGAGTAGCAATGTGGAATCAGGATCAAGGCCACCACGCCATGTAATCATCTGACCAGTTTCAGCTATCCCAATCTGGTTAGCATAACCCGAATCTTTGCGTTTCCACAATCGGGATAACTGGATGAAACATGCCTCAGTTACTGGTTGCGGATACTCGATAATACTCACAGCTTGAGCTAGATGCGCTGTACCAGTAGTCCCATTAACGGCTCGAACTACCGTGGCAGATGTGCCAGTGGTTGATGTTACATAGACTTGCTCGTCATTAACTAAAACCGTATGACCAATCTCTACTACGCTAGTGGCAGAACCACTCAGTACTAATGATGTGCCAGTTGCATCGGTCAAACTGCCAGTAAGTCCAGATGAACGGCTTACTTTCCAATAACCCCAGGTGCCAATAATCCGGTAGTTGGATTGCCCGGTTAGGAATGTATCCTGCGTGCTATTAGATAGTGTACTTACATGGATTTCAGTATATGGACGCCCTGAATCTCGGCTAGTGGGTGATGCATTACGGGGATAGAGAATGAAATCCGTAGCGGCCCAATCCGTTTCAAAGGTACCATCAGAATTAGTATCTTCGGAAATGGTTCCGATTGAGATTACATCAGGAAGGATCAGGCTAGAATCGCCGTTCCCATCAAACTGTCTGGTGTCTACTGAGTAGTAAAACCGTCGATTGCAAAATGAATCTAGCTGGCGTGAAATAGCCTCAGCGATAACCCTTAGCCTGGTATCGTAAGCTGTACCAGTGCCAAGGTTCAATCCTGCTACGCTTTTCACTTGAGCCAAATCTATGTATGCGTTGCTCACAGCCAACCATTATTAAAGAATGTAACTGGCCGTTATGTTGTAACTCATGGTGGAAGTAGTGGTAATATGAGTAACTCTCAACCGCCAATCTCTCGGAATAACGCCCTGAACTGGTGCGACACTCCAGTTACCCGCGCTGGCAGCCCCTGGATAGACCAGTACTGCTGAAGTTCCAGTGGTGATAGCACCTGGTACAATTGTATAGATCGTCATAAAAGCAGTACCAATGGGGATCTGCACCTGTAACGTTCCAATGGTTCCGCTGGCACTCCCTGTAGTGACCTCAATGATTAATGCCATTCCCTTGGCATTGTAATTTATCTGTGCTGTGCTCGTTGCCGTAGAAATATACGTACCAGAGGGTATCACAGTTACCTGGTAGTTATTCCGCTGCCGCTCCCATACAGTACCACCTTCATTGAAAAGGTATTGAACACTCTGGCTTACCTGGCCCGTAGCAGTCTGGGATAAGGTATCATTACCACCTGTCCCACTAACAACCGTTCCAGTTCCACCAGCAGCTTGAATGACTCTTAACGCAGCACTGCCGGAACTGAATACCTCATTGATTATGTTTTGCTCAGTGTATGGCCCACTGCTACCAAGGGGCATTAACTACGCTCCTTCGGTGGACGCCCTCGGCGTCTTGGTTGCTCCGCTTGATGCTCTGGCACTGGAGAGCCTTGCGCCAGCAAGTCGCCCCGCTCTAGTCGGGCTATCTTGCTACGTTTCAATGTTTCCTGGTAAAGATGGCGTTTCCGTGGACTCATTTTTGAGTACATCATACGGTGATTGGGAATTGTGGTTATAGCCTCGATGTCATAGACTGCTTCATCGGCTTTACCACATTGGTGCAACTTCGGCTCTAGCTCATAGCTAACATCGCAAAATTTAGACTCGTGCTGGTTTATCAGCACCAAGCCTAGCTCGTCTGGCACCTGATAATAATTTCCCACTATGAAGGATAGGACTTGATGGGTAGCCCTATCCTCATAGCGGTGGGAATGGTGAGCGTAGATTCTCATATTTATGGGACTATCTTGAAATACTCGACTACCATACCGCCAACAGCAGTAGAAGTAATCGTATCGGATACCTGAGTCACAATGCTATTGTTAGTTCCTGTACCCCCTGGCCCAATCAAGAAATAGCCACCAGCCTCACCCGCTGTACCTAGTAAGGCACTGCCAGTAGTAGCACGAGTAACCACACCCGCCGCTAAAGTGCCCGCTGTGATAATGTTGTTGCCGCTGCCCGTGCCATCACTGGATACGCCAGCAATAAAAGTACCCGTTCCCGCAGTACGCCATGCCCACATGGGTTTAGCTAACACAGTGCCATTTTCTGGATTGATCCATGACATATTAGCCGTGCCAGTTGACGTGGCATTAAACGGGATAAACATCATTACCTTACCGGCATAAAGCGTACCCGTGGCCCCGCTACCAGCAACCATATTTCTAACAGCTTCAGGTGTCGGCATTGTTCGTGAAACAGTTCCGGCCATGATCTAACCTCTCTTATGCTATAGATTTGCTGGCCTAAAGCCCGCTACGTGGTTACCTATAGCAAGTAACCACGTAGCCAAGCATCTTTAGGCGGTTACATTCAAGATATTGTACGCGATAGCAGTGTGGGTCTGGGTACTTCGGGTGCCAGTCCGTTCGGTTAGTGCTATCCGCATTGATACGTATAAAGTAGTCTGGCTCTTACCTGGTTCGCGGTCAGTTTCCATGGTGATTTGCCGCCTGAACCCGACGCGCCATTGAGTAGTATTCAGTGCAAGGATACGGCCAGTATCCGTAGCATTGCCCGCATCGGTTACCTTACCGTCAGTATCGGCTAGGCGCATCTGCTCAGACTGAATTAGTGGCTTACCGTAAACATTCAGGATTTCGCCACTGGATAGGGTACTTCTAGTCCCTGCCGCCGATGCATCTTCGAACTCGGCAATGGACAGGGAACGGGTAGCCGTTTGCACATCGGTGATATAGACTACCTCGCCCCGCCTACGCGGTACAAAGAATCGCCCCAGTTTAGTACCCAGGCGGTTATAAATATCGGCATCGACAACCGCTGATTTGTTTATGCTCTGGTTAGCGGAGTTATCCACGATAGCGGCGTGGACTAACCCATCAAAGCCCAACAACCATTGGGCTTTACCTGCCGAACTCTTGGTGATAGCCGCACCATCCGAGTTAATACCATTGCTGGTAGTCGTATCGGCATTTAGCAGCACATCATCTATAACCTCTGCTGCATTACGGGTCAGGTTAGCCCTTAGCTCTGGAACCATCTGTATAATGGCGTCCTCGTTAAGCTCGTCAGAAAAGGCTATTCCCGTTTTGATCCCGTAAGCTGTCAACGTAGCTTTAGCCGTTCCTGGAGTGGTAGTAGTAACTTGAACATTTTCATCTACAGGGTACCAGTTAGTGTCACCAAACTGTGCGGGCAAATCGTAAGGATTAGTAGGCATAGTCGCTTGTTGCAATACCGGTAACACCAGTGTTTCAAGGTTAACGTCCATCCACAATTCAGCAGATTCAAACGTCGGCACCAGCTCATCACCGGAACCCGCAGTAGTAGAATCCAGAGCCTTAACGGACTGTTGGATCAAGGCAGTTCGCCATTCAGCCAACGAATTTTTAAATTGACGTGTTGCCGCCGCCTGCGCTCCATTTGGAAACATAATGTCGCGGCGACGTATAGCACCATCTTCCCACCTGAGAATAGCATCGGTATCCAAGTAGCCTTGAAGCTGGGAACGCGCTGCGTGAATCTCGGCGAGTAGCTTGTCGTGATGGGACTTGCCATAGCGTTGACGGCCTAGCAGCATTTGCTCAAGTACGCCTAGTTCCCAGAAGTCCATTCCGGCTAATCGTGTGCTAGGGACTCTAATTCTGCCATCATCAGTCATTCGCGCAAGGCGTTCGCGCCGAAGCTCCTTTAGTCCAGCTTCGAAACCAGTTATAGCCTTACCGATTCGGTCTAGTTCTTCCTTGAGCGGTTTAACCTTTTCGTCTGTATGTTCAACCATGAATTGACGCGCTTCCCGCATATCCGCCAGAAGCAAATCAATATCTGTTACGGGCTTGGGTGTAGTTACCATTTAGCGTACTCCTTCTTTTGCTTTAGCAGATTGCAGGGAAACCTTATAATTCTGGATTGCTTGCCGTATTTGCTCTGTGTGAATTTCCTGTTTCCAATTTATATTTACATCTATTGCCATATCGCCTGATTTGGGTTGGGCGTCATCAACAGGCGTTTCTTCCTGTGGCGTTGTTGCTGTAGCCATTACCTCTTGGATCAAAGCCATTGCCCGACTGAGTTTATCTTTATTAGTTTTATTCAATACGGCACCAGTTTTGGCCTCAATCAAAGGCAGTAGTCCTATCTGGCTTTCATCCATATCCTTATCACCATCTTCAACCACTTCGGCTCGAACTATAGTAGGCATCTCAGGGACTATAATCGAAAATGCTTTACCGCCAATTACTTTCTGCAAGGCATGAGGATGCATAGGAACAGGAACCGCACTGATCTCTAATAGCTCTTGCTTTTTAAACAGAATCCCCCGTCCTCTCATGCCAGCATCAGCAACATTTCGCTCTTCAAACTCTAAGGCTCGAAATCCTACTGACACAGCCCGCATCACGTGACGGTCATACTTGCCCTTAATGAACCTGGCTAGCTCATCCTCTGAGTCCCAATCAACGGTATTTAAAAGCTGTTTGCCCTCTGTCCATATCTTGGGAACTGTGCCAAGTGGCGCAACACCAAGGTTATGTATGAACATCCAGACAGGATTACGACGGAACGATTTCAGGTCCCAGCCATCAATGGCGATAACGTCCCCTACCCTGTCCTCGCTCTCCTCACTGGCGATGAATACCATAGGCCCGTTACTATCTAACCGGCTCTGGCCCTCAGCTTTATATAGGACTGGTGCATCAGCTCGCCCACGCTGGTATTCATCCAGTGCCTTTAAATCAGCCTCTCGGATATACTTTTCCAATTCAGTAACTGCCAAGGTACTCAAGGCCTCTGCTCCGCTTGCGGGTTCAAATGAACCGCTGTGACTGTTTCAATGGCTCCTGGCTGATGCGCTATCCCAGACTTCTTTGGGATAGCGCATTGCCTGAAGTTCTGATTTACCAGCTTTAATCCCATAGATGAAATCTATTCTTTTACCATCATGCTTGCCAGCATTATTTTGACGCCTGAATTTATCAAATCGCGCTGGGTCTAAAAGTCGGCAAGCATGTTCTGATGGAAAAGGTATCGGATCATCTCCTTATGATTATGGTGATTGACAGCTAGTTGGCCTATCCGCTGCTGGCCCCGTACATTGACCACTCTGGCCCGCTCCATTGCCACCATTCGTTGGCGGTTGTGGATCAGCAAATACCGTTGACATAGTAGCCAGAGTAAGTAATGCAGTTGCCACTAATGCAATTAGTTTCTTCATTACTATTTCTCCTTACGCAACTGTAGATAACGTTGAAGTTGTACCATTGCTCCAGACAAGAACTGTGGTTCCGCCAACCGTATCCAGTCGTATATACAGTAGCTTCTTCTGGTGCGGCCCCAGATTGTTAATATGCTCTTGCCGGTCACCCCAGCGGGTGTAATCTAATGTAGCCATTCACTACTTCCTCTTGGGCTTCTTAGCTGGCTTTCCGTATTTATGCATAGTAGCAAAAAAGACCCCAGCGGTACTTAGCCAGTACCGATAGGGTCTTTGAAAGACCTCAAGTAGTCGTTATTTATATCTATTACTCTATTAATATCATATCTAAAACCGCAATGCAAATATTGTTAACTACTACTTAAAACTGATTCAAAACTGATGCCTAAAACCTATTGATAGTCTGTGCCATATACGCTATCATTACTCCGCAGTAAGCAAATTGAGTGAGGTATAGAAAAGATGAAACCGACCACTATCATACTGAGAAACGTAATGGAATTCTCCCGCCGCAGTGGTATAGACACCTATGGTGACTACTGGATGGAATTCGAGATGATTGATAGCTTCGAATATCCCAAAGCCAAATGCTATATATGCTCCAGGAAGTTGCTCAATGGCTGGGTATGCGTAGAAGATGATGCCATTATCTGCGATGCTCATGTGGTAGTTACTAGCCTGGACTCGATTATTGAGAGATAAAACTGATTCAAAACTGATGCCTAAACCCTATTGACAAACTGATACGATACCGTTACACTAATAGCAGTTAAGGAAATCCAACGACAGGAGGGGAACCCAAATGACCACCACCAAAACGGCAACCATCACAGAGAGCGAATGGGACACCGCAACTACTGAGAAACGTTGCCAATGGCTAAAAGAGGGGGTACTGGTGAGTGACATGCAAATCCCAACCAGAGGAATCAAACCAGCGAGCAAACGCGCCGCCAAAGCCGCAGCGACCCGCGCAGCTAACAAAGCGAAGGAAGCGCGGATGGCTCAGATCATGGAAGCGCTCGCCGATGAAAAGGCCCGCTTCAATCATGAGATAGCCTCCGGCACCACGATTATCCTTCAAACCACCTTTGGCCCCTACACGGTTGATGGGGTAGACCAGGATTTCTGGTATCACACCCACATAGCGGGCGAAGAAAGGCACAACTTGAATAGCCGTAGCTTTGCCGGCTGCAACGACGGCAAATGGGCAGACCTGCTCCGGCAAGCTGGTGTCACCCGGCACCCACTCTTCACAAAATACGCCTAACAAATAGGCAGGGGAGGGGTTTGCCCCTCCCCTATAAAGAGGGAAAGGAGGTATAGCTATCAGTAGCGAGATAGGCAAAGCCTTTAGAAATCTCAGGCGTATCGGACACCGGACATGTACAAGGTGCGGTACTGGCTTTGAAGGGCTTGGCATACAGAAATATTGTTCAAGTATCTGCCGGATAAAAGCCGGTAAGGAGCGACGCCTTAAACCCAGCAGGGAAAACCATGCGTTGTTTGCCCGTGCAAAACGCGCGGCTGAAGTAGATTTACAGGTTCATGTGACAAACTTCCTGGCCCACCCTGGTGCCCACCGGTTGAAAGAGGCTATAGCAGCATTACACAAATACCAGGAAGCCTTTTTTGATCTTGAACCGGAAGAAATCCCCAAGATAAACCGGCGAAAGGAACCCTGAGTCATGTCAAGGTGTTCAAACCTGAGCAAGCTGCTGTGTGCTAAAGACCATGCCCGCACCGAGCTACTTTTGCACATCACGCTATTCCTAGCCAGCCCAACTGGGTACTCCTACGAAAAAACCCACCAGGCGTTAGATAAATATCTCGCGGCTTTCTTTGATCTTGATGACAGATTGAGAGGTAAGGAGGTGAAATAACAATGCCAATAAGCGAGAATCAAAAGAAGCTCAAGGCCCGCCGCGCCAAACTAGCCATTAAAAATAGATTGGTAAAGATCGCCCGCGCTCTGGACATCGAGCGGGCAAGGTTTAACCGCGCCATCGCCCAGGGCAAGCAGGTTGTACTGAAAACGGATAGCGGCCCTTATGTAGTTGATAAAGTGGATTACAACTTCGATTACCACACACACCCAATGGGCACTGCATTAGACCAAAATAATACCCAATTGTTTTGTGGCTTTAATGATAAGACATGGGCAGATTTGCTCAAGCAAGCAGGGATAAGGCGACACCCCACCGTAGTACGATACACATCTTATAAAAAGGAGATATAACCGTGAGTAGCGAAACTGGTAGGGCACTGGCAGGATTGCGCCACCGCCTCCTTGGAATATGCACCTGGTGCGGTGGCACCTTTACAGGTATCGCGATAAAGAAATATTGCTCTGGCAAGTGCAAGGTTGCCGCATGGCGCGCCAAGCATCCTAAAGCCAAAAAGAATCAAGAGAGGGGATAAACGTGAAAACCACTACATGGCTTAAATCTAGTATTGCTGGAACAGCACTCGCCTTGAGCATAGCCTGTGCGCCACTGGCAACACCCACAACCGCACCAGCACAATCAACAACGTCACCTATTACGGCTACAAGAGAGGCTACCCCAGCCAGCGGCCCTAGAACCACAATTCAGGCTACAGCTGTACCTGTCACACCTACATTGACACCAACAGCAACGACACAGCCAACAGCCACTCAGAAACCGGCCTCTAGCCCTCTAGGATACTCCCGATCCAATCCAGCTAACATTGGCGCAGAGCTAACCTACAAGGGTAAGCATTACTCTGTTGGCGAATATGAAGCAAGCATTACCCTGCTGGAGTTAATCCGAGGCGATGAGGCTTGGCAAATGATCCACAAGCAAAATCAATTCAATGATTCACCAGACGAAGGCTTCGAGTACATTCTGGCAAAGGTGCGATTTGATTACCTGGATGGTTCTGCTGACAAGCAATTCCACTTGAACACTGGTGTTGATTTTACGGCTGTATCATCTGAAGGCAAAGACTACAAGTTGCAACTTGTAGTAGAGCCAGAGCCACGACTAAACGCAGACCTTTACCCTGGTGCATCACATGAGGGTTGGGTAGCGTTCCAGGTGACCAAAGACGACACCAACCCTCTAATGACCTTCGGCAGGGATTATAGAGGCTCTGGAGGGGTATGGTGGAAGCTATTTACTGGCACCACTCCGGCAATGGTGCTTCCTAAAACCATCATCGCACCGGCGATACAGCCACCGGCTACAGAGACAACACTTGTAACAGCCACAGTCACGCCCACCAGGCCAGCGCCTACGCCAACCAGTACCCCAGTACCTACGTCAACCAATACCCCAGAGCCAGAGCCTACGCCAACACCATCGCTTGTACCTACGCCTACACCAGAACCGGCCAGCACAGGAGAGGCTTTCACGGTTGCGGCCTGGGTGAAGTTCAGGAGTCTAACTCCAGCCGTTCCCAATGATCCATTATCGCCCAATGGAGATATGTCAATCATGGATAAAATGCTGGATGACGGCTACAACCTGGACGGCTGGAGACTCATGAAACAAGACGATAACCGTTTCTGGCTTTGCTTCGGCGACAACCCGATCAATGGCTGTCAATCGGGAAAGGATACCACTGTTACGAGTACCACCGTGGCAACAGTAGATCAATGGTATCATGTACTGGGAGTACGGAGCAGCGACAGAATCTCGATTTACATCAATGGAGCATTGGAAAGTTCCAAGCCGCTACCCCAATACACCGATACCGGCACTGCCCCACTGCTTATTGGTAAAAATGCCCTGGAGGGCGCTTGCTTGAATGGCTGGATGGAAAGTATGTTTGTCAAGGAGCGAGTCATGGGAGACGCCGAAATCCGCGCCATATCTGGCTTACAACCTGGAACCTCAAGGGAAATCAAATGCCCTTAACCCTTATCGGCTACAAGCCGAGATAGGATATGCAATGCTACGGAGTGACAGTCCTCGATCACTCCGTAGCTTTTTGTTGGCAACACCAGAGATATATCGCATAACCTTTTGGCTGTCCCACCGCCAAATCCCAGCAGTCCAATCGTTCCCATTTCCATCCGGTTTGCTGCTGCTAACGCCAGCAATACATTTTCCGATTCCCCCGATCCCGATAAAGCAATCAACAGATCCTTACATCTGGCCTCAAGGGACAACCTCGCTCGTGGCACATTCGAATAATCTTCATCGTTGCTGAGTGCTGTCAAATAGCTAACATCTGAAAGCAAGTCCACCACTCTGACACCCGCTTGCCTCAGATGCAATGCCAGATGTCCAGCATTGGCATTGCTACCACCATTTCCCAGAACAAATACAGTATGATCTTCTCGCTTAACGGCTTTAACCCAATGTGCCATAGCCTCAAATATTGGTGTATCGAGATACTGTAATTCTTCCCGTAGCTCGTGAAGGTACTCTATATCTGCATGGGTGCCAACATGCTCATTAGTTGCCGTAAGGGTAACGCTATCTGAGTTAATTGTCGCAGAATGTACCGACGGATCATATCCCATAAACTATTCCCCCACATCCACCATAAGTTTATTGGTTGTTTGGTGTGGACATGCACCGTACACACCTTTAGCACAATTACAGTTATAACATAGGACTTGCAAAGTATCCGGATAGCCGTTATTCTTGGCCCATTGGTGTAAAGTATGCGCCGTTACACCAACTTTTTTATGTTTATGCCCATCATTATTCACATGGTCAAGGCTAAGAAACTCATATTGTGTTTCTCCGCAGCAGGAACATTTTCCCCCATAATGTTGAATTACTTCCTCACGGGCTAATCTATACCAACCTTTGTGCCACTGACGATGTGCTTCCTTAACTTCTGGAGACTTTCTTCGCTCCCTGTTGTAAACAACTTTTTGAGCAGTCCAAGCGGCTTTTTGCTCTGGCGTCATAGCATGGTAACGTGCAATTTGGGCTGCTGATTCCTTTGCCCTTACCTCAGGCTTTTGTCGATACTGCTTCAAGGCCTCTTTATGTGCCTCAGATTGGTTATACTTCCTCTGGTAAGCAACCGCCTCCTCTCGGTGTTGCTCACGATATTCCCTGGCATAGGCTAACAACCTTTCACGATTATTCCTACGGTACTCCTTTGCTTTCGCTGCTAAACGTTCCTTATTTTTCTCCCGATATCTCTTCTGTATCGTCTGTCTTGCCTCTGTAGTATTCATGTATACATGATATCACATAATCTAATTGATGTATTGTAAGAAACTCGTGAATTGGCAAGGTCAATATTCTTTTAGCCTGGCATTCAGTTACCGGTAAATCACCGCGTTTAAGGCCCAAATAGGAGTACGCTGGCTGCAAATGACACGGCACTGGGTAATGAATCCTCGTATCAATCCCCTTTTTGCCTAAATAAGTTTTCAAATCATCCCGTTGCTCGAATTGCAAGACATACGTGTGATATACCTGCTTGTATCTAGGATTCCGTGGGGGGATAGTTACCCCTGGACAATCCTTCAGACCTTCATCGTACCTGGCCGCATTAGCCCGACGCTTATCGTTTACCTCATCAATAATCTTGAGTCCATGCCATGCTGCTATAGCTTGCAAACTATCTAGCCGCGAATTGTACCCAGGAACCACGCACGTATCCCGGTCCAATAATCCATGATTACGCAAAAGACGCAAGTCCTCAGCCTCAGATGCACGCTCTGTTGTAATAAAACCGCCATCGCCCATAGCATGAAGGTTCTTCAGTGGATGTAAACTGAAGCATGCCATATCATGGAACTTGGCCACACTCACGCCATTATCCTCTGCGCCAATTGCCTGAGCTGCATCCTGGATAGTCTTGGGAAACCATTGTTCATCACGAGCAAGTCCCGTTAAATGAACTGGAATAGCTAGCATCGCTCTCCGATGCGCGGCCTTCTCCAAGTCCATCTGATAGTCTGGCCCCACATCAATAAACATCGGTGTGGCACCCACTGCTACGATAGCTCCGATAGTCGCCACAAAAGTATTAGCAGGAACCAATACCGTATCTCTTGCTTTAATATCCATCGCTTTCATGGCCAGAATCAAGGCATCGGTGCCAGAGTTAACCGCCACACAATAGTCAACCCCGTATTTGTCACAGATTGCTTGCTCAAACTTCTCAACCCACGGGCCAATAGTGAACAACCCGCGCCTTATCTCCATTCCAATATCGTGGAGAATGTCGCTAGCAAGGCTAGATTCTTCGGAATACTGCAATGGGAGGTAATTGTAAGGAACTTTATAGTCCGTTGTAGTTGTCATGCTTTCCTTTCTGTAGCAGTCAGTCCTAGCAGACTTCTTATATGGTTCCTAAGACTCTTTGTGCATTGTGTGTGAATAGCCACCGCTCCCAGCAGTGGCATAATCTCAAGATATACTGGATCACCCGGCTTGCTTTCTTCTTTGCAATAATCGCACTGCATACCTAACCACCCAGTTTGA
>ERZ1292645.296-Hain-H14-02um-R2-296-length-19164-cov-8_pt1 | contig 19164 bp, 17 predicted proteins | sample MGYA00564401_ERZ1292645 | MGnify/ENA primary metagenome ERZ1292645 (study PRJEB36523, sample SAMEA6512644) | groundwater metagenome | collected 2019-01-09 | study: AquaDiva: Metagenomics assemblies of 32 groundwater samples | reverse complement strand
CTTGAATCTAAAGACCTGATTATCCTAACATACAAACTTATTAAACTCAAATCCTCAAACTTCCTGATAGTTCACTTACTCGTTTAACACCATTCTTCCTTAGGTAATCATCAATCCCCTCAATTATTTTTACAGTTGCCTCAGGGTCTATAAAATTAGCCGTCCCCACCTGAACTGCGGATGCGCCGACGAGCATAAACTCTATTGCATCCTCTGCCGTCATAATTCCGCCGATGCCTATTATAGGCGCATTCACTGCCTTTGCCACCTGCCAGACCATTTTTAAAGCAACCGGTTTAATAGCCGGCCCGGATAGTCCGCCTATGATATTGCCGAGTTTAGGCCTTCGTGTGTTTACATCCACAGCCATGCCTGAAAGTGTGTTTATGAGCGAAAGGACGTCGGCGCCTGCATCCACTGCGGCCTTTGCTATTGTAGTTATATCAGTAACATTTGGAGAAAGCTTTACAATCAGCGGAAGTTTAGTGTGTTTTCTGACTGCGCCTACAACCTTGGATGTCAAATCAGAGTTTGTGCCGAACTCCAGCCAGGCTTCCTGTTTATTAGGGCAAGAGATATTCATTTCTAAACCAGCAATACCATCCGCGCCATCTAAAGCCCTTGCCACTTCGCAATATTCATCAATAGAGTCGCCGAAAAAATTTACAATTACCTTTGTGTCAAACTTTCTTAAGAAGGGGAGTTTTTCTTCTATAAATGCCTCAACGCCCACATTTTGCAGACCGATGGAATTAAGCATGCCTGCTGCTGTTTCTACAATCCTTGGCGGAGAATTGCCTTGCCGCGGTTTTAGAGACAGCCCTTTTACAACCACAGCGCCGAGCCTGTTTAAATCCAGATATGGCGCAAATTCCTCGCCGTAACCAAATGTCCCTGACGCGGTCATGACAGGGTTTTTGAGCTTAATTCCGGCAATATCCACAGACAGGTCTGTTGTTACTTTTTTCTTATCCCCTTTGTCTTTCCTGGCCGCTGACCCCTGTCCACTGTCCACTGTCCTTACACCTTTTCCCATTCTATCTCCCTTGCGTCAAATACTGGCCCGTCCTTACAGACCATTTTGTACCCCTGATCCCTGACTCCTGACTCCTGACTCCTGACTTTCACCGCGCATCCCAGACATGCGCCAATGCCGCATGCCATAACATTATCTAACGATACATAACACGGCGCATCCAGGTTTAAAGCTATCCTTGCAACCTCTTTAAGCATCCCCTTTGGCCCGCATGTATAAATAATTGTGGATTTCGGATTTCGGATTTCGGGTTTTAACAGTTCGGTTACCAATCCCTTTTCTCCAATGCTTCCATCCTGCGTGGAAATTTTCATTTCTATACCGAGCTTTTTAAAATCTTCAAGACCGGGGAGGTCATCCTTCCCCCTTCCTCCGAATAAAAGTTTTTGCCTGACCCCTGACCGCTGACCACTGACCACTGCAAGATAAAACGGCGCAATGCCAATGCCGCCGGCAAGCATGACTATATCTTTTTTGCCCGAATCTAATGAAAAGCCATTACCCAAAGGGCCAAGCATAGCTACCATATCCTCCGGCCTTAAACCTGTCATCAGCGTTGTTCCTTTTCCAACCACCTTATAAAGGATTTCAATGCCTTCGTCTATAATCCTGTACACCCCAAACGGCCTCCTGAGCAGAGGGTCAATGCAATTAGGAAAACGGAGCATGACAAACTGCCCCGGCTTGACAAAAGGCCTGGGCTCCCATCTTATCCCAAGCTTATAATATAAAGGGAGTATCTGCCTGTTATATATAACCTCTGTCAGCAAGTCCAATTTCCTTTTTCTGTTTGGTCTTTAAGGTCCAGCGCCATTACTATGGCATCTTCGTTATTATCACCGTAATAGCCCTTTCTAACGGCTATCTCTTTAAAGCCAAATCCCCTGTAGAGTTTTTGCGCAATTATATTTGACCTTCTTACTTCCAGAAACACCCCTCTTACATTCCTATCTTCCATATAATCCAGCGCAAAAACAATGAGACTCTTTGCGATACCCATCTTGCGAAAATCGGGGTGTGTGCTTATATTAAGTATATGTGCCTCGCCTGCCACAACCCAAAAAATTATGTATGCCGCAACTATTTCTTTTTTCCCCTGTATAAGCCTTGCTGTAAATTTGCAGGAGAGTGGATTTTGGAGCTCTTTTTCAAACTGCGATATTGGCCAGGGCGACGGGTAGGAGAGTTTTTCTATGCTTAAAACATCCTCAAGGTCATTTAAGGTCATTGGCAGGATTCCCATGTCTTTCAGGATGGCGGCGTCTAACATTACCTATTTATTGTTGGTAGCAAATATGACATGCCATAGATCTGTCTTTTTTAATTTATATTTCCTGTCAACCTTCAGATTCGCATTTTCTATGAACTCATCAAGGCACAGGTCGGACCTCCAGCCTATTCTCTTGCTTACAGGATTGAATATCTTTTCCATACCTGCCATAACCTTGTTTTTGCTCTTGAAGTGATTTATAATCACTATGCGTCCGCCTTTTTTACAGACCCTTTTCACCTCAGACATCACCCTGTAAGGATCGGGAACAACGCTTACCACATGGGAGATGAGGACCTTATCAAAGGCGTTGTCAGGAAAATTCAGATTCATTGCGTCCATCTCTAATAATTCTATATGGTCAAGATTAAGCTTCTTAATCTTCTGCCTTGCCTTCTTAAGCATGGCAGATGACAGATCAATGCCTACAACCTTGCAATGCCTTGGAAAGAGCGGAAGTGAAAGACCTGTCCCGACGCCCACATCTAATATCCTGTCGCCATGCATTATGCCCATGGAATGTATCGCGTGTTTTATCCGTGGATAAAAGAAACTCTTGAATATCACATCATATACATTGGAATAACCTGCGTAAATCTTTTTTATGCTTTCAAGTTCCAAATTAGTTCTCTCCTTTTAGTTTTTTAATATATATAATCTTATCGTCCCCAACCCTGTAAAAATCCCTAATCCTTGCCGCCTCCATAAATCCAAGCCTTTCATAGAATAATCGCGCCTTATCGTATTTTGGCTGTGACGATGTCTCTGCAATAATCATTCTTGCATTTTCCCTCGCAAGTATATTTTCCAGATGATTCATAATCTCCTTTCCGACCCTCCTCCCTTGCCATAGAGGGTCAACTGCAATCCAATAAACATCATATGCGCCATCGGTAAACGGAGCCTTCCCATAACACACATAACCAAGCGGTTTATCAGCCTCTCCCGCTGCGCAAATAAACAGATATTCTCCCCTTGCCGTATCTTTTAGGTAAATATCCAGCAGCTCAGCAGCGCAATATTTCTCTTCATCTGTAAAATTTTCATTGGTTCTTATTATTGCTTCAATAATATCCTTATCCTTTGCAACAACCTTCCTTATCCTTAATTCCATTATTTATGGATCTCCTGACTCTGGTATCTGTCAAACGCCAGTTTTACTATATCAAAAATCAACATGGAATAGCTGATGCCTCCAGCCATTGCGCTCCTTGCAAAACCGGCGTCCGGCGATATATCAGGATTTGGATTTACCTCAAGAATCTTTGGGATGCCGTCCCCGCCCATCCTCATATCTATTCTTGCATAGTCTCTGCAACCGAGAACATTGTATGCCTTTAATGCTATATTAAAAAGTTTACGCTCCAATTCTCTTGAAATATCAGCAGGACACACTGGCGGCGTCTTCATGTAAATAGGGCTGTCTGTCACCCACTTTGCATCATATGTGCATATCTTCGGGTGGCTTGGGGAAATCTGTGAAAAATCAATTTCAGATACCGGCAGGGCCCTTGGGATATTGTTGCCTATAATTGAAATATTAAATTCTCTTCCGTCTATATATTCTTCTATAATTGCGGGTTGTTTATAATTTTTAAAAACATAGTCAACCCTCTTTTTTAAATCTGCCATATTTTTTACAACCGCATCTTCATCGATACCAATGCTGGCGTCTTCCTGAACAGGTTTTACAATAAGGGGAAATATTAGAGTCATGTCCGATTCTCTTGGCGCCTCTTTTAAAACCAGATACGGTGTGGTAGGAATATTGTTGGCATAGAGCATATCTTTTGTCCTGGCCTTGTGGAGCGCCATTCCAAGTGTCAGCGAACCCGAACCTGTGAACCTGAAGCTAAAAAGCTCCAGCATGGCTGCCACATTCATTTCAAAAACACTCTTCCCCATTGCGCCTTCACAGAGATTAAAAACAACATCGGCATTTTCCATTTTGATAGTTTTAATAAAACTTTCCACATTATCTCGAAGAGGAATAAGGGCCGCAGCTATGCCTTCTCTTTCCAGGGCATCCTCCACTCTTTTAGCCGTATCTATAACACCCTCCCACGATACAATGTTATGCTCTCTTCCCTGCATCATATCCATATCATCATTGTAAATAATAGCAACTTTTTTAAGTATCATGGTTTTAATCCATGCCTTTTACAGGCAGCCTCTAAAACAGCATTTATAAGCCCATCATAACCCATGCCGGCAGCCCTTGCTGCCTTTGGAAAACATGAATTGCTCTTTGGGTCAGGTAAAATCCCCGGCAAGGGATTAAGTTCAAGTATATGCGGCTGTCCTTTCATATCCAGTCTTATATCTATCCTGCACCAGTCCTTTATATCAAGGACATTAAATGCGTCTCTGCATATTTTTTCTATGCTGTCTTTCAGCCTGTTATCAATATCTGCCGGGCACTTGAATATTTCAAGCGGGCTATCAGGTGTATCCCATATCCATTTTGCCTCGTAAGAATATATCGGGTTCATGCCTGCAGGAAGGCTTGAGTAGTTTATCTCGACGATGGGAAGTATCTTTAAGCCGCTGTCATTGCCGAGCATGGCAACAGTGAATTCTCTTCCATCTAAAAACTCCTCCACCAGAGCGGGCTGGTTATATTCTGTAATTATCCATTTTATCCTTTCTCTAAGTTCAGTTTCATCATTAACTATGGAGTTATTCCTTATACCCTTACTGGATCCCTCATAAAGAGGCTTTACGATGAGTGGGTATGAGAGTGGTGAGTGGTGAGTGGCGAGTGGTGAGTGGGCCACGAAAAATCCAGCGGTTGGAATATCGTGATATGACAAAATTTCCTTTGCCCTCGCCTTATCAAGGCAAATGCCAAGTGTCATAGGCCCTGAACCTGTATAAGGTATCCTCAGCATATCCAGCATGGCTGGGATCTGGGATTCCCTGCTCTGCCCCCACAAACCTTCTGCAATGTTAAATATAATCTGAGGCCTGCCTGATTTCAGTTTCTTATATGCGCCCTCATCAGCCTCTATCATAATAACATCATGCTTTATTGATAGTGCTTTTCGCACAGATTCTATAGTGTCTTCATCATCCCACTCTGCAAAAAAATCAGGCGGCAAGGATGATACATATTCTGACTCCTTACTTCCGACTTTCTTAATATTATATGTCAGCCCAACCTTCATCCGTTATCCTTCTGCCCCTTCAATCGTTCCTTAACATAATTCACAAGCATCCATGCTATTTCATCCACAACATTATCAGGAACGCCGTCATAATGCTGTAACTTTCTTCTCATGTCGCACATATCATTTACATAATCAACTACAACAAACTTACCATTCCTTGTAAGGGCAATTTCTGTGGAAAAGAAATCAAGTTTACATATCCGCGCTATTTTTCCGGCAATATCTTCCAGTTTGAAAAGGTTATAGGTCTTTATCTCTTTAGGTTTAAGCTCATCGTATATATGTGTTGCATCATCCCACCAGCATGGGATTACATTTCCAGCCGCATAGAAAATCCTGAACCATGCCTTCTTCCCTTTTCCCAAAATAACGGGCGTAATCCTTTCCTGAAGCAGATACTTGTCATGGGAAATCTCCATCCTTGCTATTATAACCTGATTTATGCTTTTGGCATTCGTAATTACACCCAATCCGCCGCCGCCGCATGCAGGCTTTATAATAAACGGACTGCCGAGCTTTTTTATATCCGAGAGGTCTACCCGCGGACTCTTTTGCCAGGGGGATAAAATAATCGTATAGGGAACATCAATGCCTGCAGTAAGAAATTCCAGATGCATGGTTGCCTTATCAACCGCCCTTGGGAGAAGGGATGCCTCATTTATCATCCAGAAAGAACCCTTCCGCGCCAGATGAATCAGATCATAAAATCTTGGAATTGCATCAGATGCCCTATCAATGAGAACCCTTATAACAAGCTCTCCACTGGCCATTATTGCCAGTGTCTCGTCAAGATTGGACGGGTGGATTATATAACTTTTAAGTTTTCTCTGCTGGCATACCCTGTCAAGGCCATAAATAAAATCGCGGTCATATACCCACTCCCATGCCAATCCCAGGTCAATTATGCTGGGCAAGATGTCTCCTGTCTTTACAGTATCAACACCGCAGCGGCTATTACAGTCGTATATCTTCCGTCTCCCCTCACAATAGCGGACTGTGTAATGTTGGTGGTTTTTACTATCTTGTCGCTTATCCTGTATATCTCCTTTTTTTCATCCCACCCAAGATTTTGATCCAACTCAATGCCTAACGTTGACGCAAGCATAGCTGCCGCAAGGTCCTCCGAATAGTCGCCGGCCGCCTTATCTGTCTGGCCAAACGCATGATGTTCGCTTAGGTACCCATATTGTTTTTTATCCATTGGTATAGCGCATCCAACAGAGGCTGCCATAAGACGTCTTGGCTCATTGGAACAGCATCTGCTCATAACGCAGAATAACACCTGACCGGGAGAAAGCATCTTAAGCCCCTGTGTCCTGCTTGTTATCTTGCAGCCAGGCGGAAATATGCTGGACACTGTGACGATATTGAATTTTTCTATGCCCGCGTCCCTTAATGCAAGCTCAAATGAATGCAATTCCTCCTTGTGCGTACCAACCCCTTTTGTGAAAAACACCCTCTTTGGAACAAGCAGCATCTCGTCTCTCCTTTCTATAAATATAGTAAGCAGTCACCAGATACCAAGTCACCAAGTCACAAGACTGGTGACTGGTGACTTGCGACTGGTGTCTATCTTTTCGGCAGCTACCATCCAAGCACCCACCCAAACAAAAGCGGGGCCACAATACTTGCATCACTTTCAATGATAAATTTAGGTGTTTTCACATCTAATTTACCCCATGTAATTTTTTCATTCGGCACGGCGCCGGAATAGGAGCCATAACTTGTTGTTGAGTCCGATATCTGGCAAAAATAACTCCAGAAAGGAACATCATGCCATCCCAGGTCCTGGTACATCATCGGCACCACGCATATAGGAAAATCACCCGCAATACCGCCGCCTATCTGGAGAAAACCCACACCCTTGCCGGAAGAATTTTTACGGTACCAATCCGCCAGCCACACCATGTATTCAATGCCGCTTTTCATGGTTGTCGCTTTAATCTCACCTTTGATTATGTATGAAGCAAAAATATTTCCCATGGTGCTGTCTTCCCAACCCGGGACAACGATCGGAAGATTGCGCTCGGCAGCAGCCAGCATCCATGAATTTTTCGGATCTATTTCATAATACTGTTTCAGTTCACCCGATAACAACATTTTGTACATATACTCATGCGGCAAATAACGTTCACCTTTAGTGTCGGCGTCTTTCCAGACTTTATGAATATGTTTCTGCAGCCTGCGAAAGGCCTCCTCTTCCGGTATGCATGTATCGGTAACCCGGTTGTAATGATTTTCCAAAAGTCCCCATTCTTCCTGCGGACTGAGATCGCGGTAATTGGGCACACGTTTGTAATGCGAGTGCGCCACAAGGTTCATAATGTCCTCTTCCATGTTCGCTCCCGTGCATGAAATGATATCCACCTTCCCCTGACGAATCATTTCGGCCAGTGAAATGCCCAACTCGGCAGTGCTCATAGCGCCCGCCAGAGTGACCATCATTTTACCGCCTTCGGCAAGATGCGTTTCATATCCTTTGGCTGCATCCACCAATGCGGCAGCGTTAAAATGCAGGTAATGTTTCTGTATGAATTGTGAAATAGGTCCTTTGCTCATACAACAACCTTCCTAATCTTTTTTAAGAATTTACTTTTCGCCACAACGCATCCCCCTGACAATGGAATAAACTACACTATTTCAACTAAAAAATATATTTTCTTTTTACACTCATGTCAAGAAATTTAAAAACAGACTCAAGACTCCAGACTCAAGATCCCAGACCGACACCCAGTCTTTAAGTCTTAAGTCTGTCTTATCTCTTTCACCTTTAACTTTAAATCCCTGTTTCCGTTCCATTCATCAATATACGGGATAAAGGCAATGTCAAAATTATTTCCCTTTAACGGATGTATCTGTCCCATTCTGTATGCGATGCCATCCCATAACTTCTGACTTCCGGCTTCTGACTTCTGACTTATCTTCAGTTTGAGATGATTATTGCCCACCACCTTGCTTTGGACAATGCTGGCGTCTCTGGCGCCGAGAAGCGGCTCAGGATTTGCCATGCCAAAGGGGGCAAGGCTTTCCATTTCCTGAACCATCTTTTCATTCAGCTCGTCAAGGGCAACATACGAATCCAGCGAAACCTCCGGTAAAAGGTCTTCAAAACTTAAGTTTTTTTCAGTTAGATTATAAAACGCTGATTCAAATAATTTTATATTCTCCATCCTGATTGTAAGGCCGGCAGCCATTTTATGGCCGCCGTATTTTTCCAAAAGATCTTTGCATGCATCTAAGCCGTCCAGGATATGAAAATTCTTTATCCCCCTCGCCGAACCCCTGCCTACGTCGTCTTTCAAGGATATTATAATCGTCGGCCTGTGGTAGCGGTCTATGAGCCTTGAGGCTACAATCCCGATGACGCCGGGATGCCATCCTTCTTTTGCAAGAATAATAGCCTTTTTTTTATGAATCTCAAATTCTTCCTTCTCAATGATTTCTACGGCCTCTGATAATATGCCCTTCTCCAATCTCTGTCTGTCAATATTTTCCCTGTCTAATTCTCTGGCAATATCCATTGCCTCTTTGTCATCATCTGTAATGAGAAGCCTTACCCCCTTGCCTGCATTATCCAATCTCCCTGCCGCATTTATGCGCGGGGCAAGCTGAAACCCCACAGAGCCTGCCTTTACAATGCCGTTTAAACCGCTTACCTCCTTCAGCGCCCGTATCCCCGGCCTTTTGCCGAGGGTAAGTTCATCCAATCCGTATTTCACCAATATCCTGTTTTCATCAACGAGCGGCGCCATATCGGCAATAGTTCCAAGGGCGACAATATCAGTATAGTTTTTAAGGTTTGGAATGTTGTCTGCAAAGTGGCCGCATTCCTTTAACTTGCTTCTCATGGCAATTACGAGATTAAATGCGACCCCGACGCCGGCCAACTCCTTAAAAGGAAAAACGCAACCAGGCTGTTTTGGATTTAATATTGCATATGCAGGAGGGAGCCTATCAGATGGTTCATGGTGGTCTGTAATAATTACATCCAGTCCGATGCTATTGGCAAAAGATACTTCTTCATAATTTGTAATGCCGCAATCGGTTGTAATAACTAGTTTTGTGCCGGAGTCTGATATATGCTTGAGCGCATTATTATTAAGACCGTAACCTTCTTTCAGCCGCTCAGGTATATAATAATCGAGGCGATGGGCGATGGGCGATAGACAATGGCTATTACCTATAGCCTCTTGCCCATAACCCATAGCCTGTCTTAAGAAAAGATAGAGAAGCGCTGTGGCGGTTGTTCCGTCAACATCATAATCGCCATAGATAGCAATCTTTTCGTTCCCTTTAATTGCCTTTATAATCCGCTCTGTCGCCCTGTCCATATCCTTCATGCCAAACGGGTCATGCAGGTTCTTAAGGGAGGGGGAAAGAAAAGAAAAGGCCTTGTCTATTTCGACAAGACCCCTGTTTATCAAAAGCTGGGCTGTCAAAGGAGAAATTTTTAGCTCTCTCCCAAAAAGGCCCTGAAGCTCAACATCAGGAGAGCGGACTGTCCAACGTTTTTTCATTTTTTTGTAACCGCATTCCCCAACAAAATTTTCAGGCATCTTATCACTAAATCCGGTTAGAAGGCAAGCGGACCAATCTCCATTTTTAATACCCTCTTTGTATTTGAATCCATCTTCCCGTAATCTGCCTGTCTTATGCCTGCAACCCATATTATCTCATCCCCGGAAACAACAATAGGAATCAAACCCCTTCTGCGTCTTGAAATCCTTTTTTCCTGAAAAAGCCTTTTAACCTTTTTATGACCATTCATGCCAAGCGGCGCAAAACGGTCTCCTGGCCTAAAGTTCCTGACCGTGAGAGGAAGTTGAAGTTTGTCATAATCAAAGCAGGCAATTGATAAGTTCATGGCAGGGGCGTCCTCCCCCTTTATCCCCCTCCAAACTTGGATCTCTGCATTAAATTCAGCAATCTTAAACCCATTATCCGCAATAACATTGGTTTTACCGTTTATCTTTAATATTTTTTTAAAAAAGATTGGTTGCTCTGTTTTCCGCCCTCCATTTTTCGCCTCCGCCTGAGGCGGATGCCTCCTTTCTATTGTAATAATATCGTATTCTTTATAAACCATTAACCTGCTGGGAAGGTTTATTGAGAGATTTGGGGCATCACTGCATAACAACCTTAAAAAATCCTCAACATGATAACTATAAAACCCTTTTGATGAGCCGAGAAGTTCCTCTACTGCCATAAAAAAAATCCTTGCCCTTATTGCGCCATGTAACCTGTTAAGCTTCTTTAAATATAGGGAAACAACGTCTTTATCCCGCCTAATCACAATGCTTTTGTAAGCGCCTCCTGCCTTATCTTTCAGATACACATCATCTCTCTCAAGGATACGGGAAAGCCTCGCCAAATCACTTTTAAGAGATGGATTATATTCCTCAAGAATGGGTATAAGTTTAAGCCTTATGCGGTTGCGAAGATATTTAGCGCTTTTATTTGAGCTGTCTTTTACAAACTTCAACATGGAGTCTTCGGCATACTCCTCTATCTCTTTTCTGGTTATCTCAATGAGCGGCCTTATATATTTTCCCTTGACCTTTGGAATACCGCATAAACCGCCAAGCCCTGCGCCTTTTAGAAATTTCATCAACACTGTCTCAGCCTGGTCGTCCATATTATGTCCTGTAGCTATCCTGTCTGCCTTATATCTTTTTGCAATTCTGTCAAAGAATGAATACCTTGCCTCTCTTGCAATATCCTGTAATGAATCACCCTTTTTTAAAAGCAAGCGTACATCCATCCTTTTACAAATAAACTTTACACCTAACTTTTCCGCAAGCCTCTTTACAAATACCTCGTCCCTGTCTGATTCCCTGCCTCTTAAACAGTGATTAAGGTGGGCAACGATGATAAAAAGCCTATATTCTGCTGCAAGCTCTATAAGCGCATGAAGCAATACAACTGAATCTATGCCGCCGGAGACAGCGACGACAACAATATCGCCTTTTTTAAGCATGTTAAATTTTTTGATTGTTTTTCTTATTTTGTTCAGCATAATTTAGAAAGGTTTAGGTTTAGGTTGAAGATTTGGAACTTCTCAGCCTTGACCTTAACCTCAACCTGTTTTACTGCGTCCTTCCGCTCACACCGCCAACCTGCCCGATGCCGAGCAAATTAAATGTGAGCATGACCATCTTCTCCTCCAGCCTCTCTGTATAGGTAATCTGGGCACCCCAGCACTGCTGGCGGTATAGAAGACCGTATGCAGCTTCAATAGTCTCCTTATCATTATAGGAATACCTGTTGCTATAGGTAAGGTCAATGGACTCCACAGGTTTAATCATCAGAGACAACTGAAGATATTCTATAGGTGTATTCGTAATCGGGTCTATTCTTGTATATCTATAGCTCGCATCCAGCCTGTCCCCTCTTTTATCCCAAAGCCCTAAAGATGCGTCGTACTCGTTCATCCAGCCTTCATACGCGTCGTATTTGCCCTTTGCTGTTATAAGTGTCCATGATAGGGGTTGTAGTCTGATCTCTCCTGTAACATCGGAAAAAGGCCGTCTCTTATCAGTAAGAGAGGTAAGTTTCCTTGTTGTCTCATTTATATTATAGGTCTGGCTTAAATCCATATATATATAGTCGCGATAGTTAGAATTGCCGCCCTCTGTAAATTTGCCGGTCAGTATGGTGTTTAATGAATATGTAAAATCATTTCTCTTTCCAATCCTGTCAATGCCGTCAAAAATAGGGAGGTCGTCCTGAACATCGTCGGGTATATATGTGTATATAATCTTCGGCCTGATTGTGTGCTTTAACTTTTTTAATCCATCACCTTCACCCTCATCCTTGTCCCCGAATGTTTTTATCGGGGAAATGGGAAATATATTTACAAATGTCGTTGTAACATCAGCGCCAAGGTCATAGATGCTTCTGTCATAATATCTTTTATCCTTGGCAGGGTCAGCCACACTGTAGAATGTCTCTCTTACTCCTGCTGACGGCTTAAATTCAAAATATCCTCCTGGATTTAACGGCAGTGATACAGTCGGGTGCATATCAATGCGCTGGCCTGTTGCGCCCTCTTTTCTCTCAAAATTAACAAATGAGGATTCCAGTCCAAAATGAAAAGGGGTGTCCATTATCTGCTGGTCTATGCCTGTCAGGGCAATCTCAGGCAGTCTCTGAAGGGTTGTACTGTTATCTGCAACAAGGAGATTATCAAAATATCTGAACTGGGTCACAAGATTAAATTTGCTCCATGTCTTTGTAAAAGAGATATTGCTCTCAAGGCTCTCAAGAGACCTGTTCTTAACATCCTTTCCAAAATCTATAAAATATTCATCATCGCTCACCTTTTTTACATCCGCATTCAAACTAATATCATAAGGCAACAACCCTCTGTGTTTGTATTCCAGAAACCATCTGTTATCATCGGCGGTTCTGGGCCTAGACAGGTTATCGCTTCCTTTTCTGAATTCCCTTACCCTGTCTATATCCTTTTCCTTAAAATGGTAAAAATAAAATTCCCCTTCAGCCTGCCTGCTCAATATATATCTATACTCTATACCTTTGCCAAGCCCTCTTTCTGTCTCAATATCAAGGTAGAATGTCGCGTCAGTCGAGTCAGATATTGCCCAGAAGAAACTATTGTCAAACTTAAAACCCCGGAGTTTTGAGTATCCAACCTCCGGGCTCAAAAAACCGGTCTGACGCTCTCTTTTCACAGGAAATACAAGATAAGGAAAATAAAATACAGGCGCCGCCTTAACATAGAAAAGACTATTCCATGCGGTAAGATATTCGCCAAATGTTACATCTGCGTCAGATGAGTAAAAACCCCACGCAGGGGACTGTCCAGGCTCGCAGTCGCATGTTGTAAAAAACCCTTTATGGGCTGAATAACTTTCATCGCCTGTCTTTCTTATCTCCTCCCCGGTAACATGGACATTCCCCTTTTTAAAAAACAGCCTGCCGTTAATAACAACGCCAACCTTTGTATCTATGTCAAGTTCAAGGCTGTCTCCCTTTAATGTGTCCCCCTGTTCAAAATAAGCCTCCACATTTCCAATAGCCGTAGCGTGAGATGCATCCATATCAACAGTCATTTTATCAGCCCTGATAGATGAGTTTCCCTGAATCGCTATCACATTCCCTTCAGCATAGTATGTATCGCTGGATTTATCGTAGATTAGAGAATCGGCCGTTATTTCAATTGGTTCTTCTCCCTTCAAACCAGCCTCTGCAAAAGCAAGGGGCGGAGACAGACACCAGACTACAGACACCAGACACAAGACATAAGACACAAGAGTTAAGACTGGTGACTGGTGACTGGTGACTGGTGACTTATATTTATAATTTTCAATTTTCATTTTACAATTGTCTTAAGGCCTTCTTCGCCTCTCCTGCTGTAAAAACAGAACCGGTTACACATATCATGTCATCAGCAGTAGCTTGGGCCATAGCGTACAAACAGGCGTCCTTAACACCCTCAATCCGCCTTACCCCATCTGCAAACCGGCCGGCCTTCCCCCTCTTGATACATGCGGGGACATGTTTGTAAAGCAAATCTAATGATGCGGCCCTTTCAAGCCGTGGGCGCGTGAGTATCACCATATCAGCAATAGGCGCAAGCTTTGATAATATCCCTTTAATATCCTTATCAGCCATTATACCCAACACAAGAAAGAGCCTTTTATAATTAAACCGGTTTCCCAAAGCATCCCTTAAAACAGCCGCGCCTGCCGGATTATGGGCGCAGTCCAGAACAATCAAGGGTTTTTTAGATATGCACTCAAGCCTCCCCGGCCAAAAAACTCCCTGTAGCCCCTTTCTTACGGCATATTCTGAAATGCTAAAACCTTTTTCTTCCAAAATCTCCAATGCCGCAAGGGCGCATGCCGCATTCAAATATTGATGCCTGCCTAAAAGATTCGTCTTTAGGCCGTCGTAAATCCATCTCCTGCCCTTGAATGTGAAGTTTCCGGCTTCTGGCTTCTGATTCCCGATAGAAACATTCGGGGACAAGCTTCTGACTTCTTTATTGCTGTCATCTATAAAAAAATCCCTCTTAAGCCTATAAAATTTTGTCCTCTTCCTTTTGCACTCAGCCTTCAGGATATTCAGCGCCGTAGGCTTTGTTTCAGCAGATATTAAAATACCGCCTCTCTTTATTATTCCACCCTTTTCAAACGCTATATCTTCTATCCTGTTCCCGAGCATTGCCTCATGGTCTTTTGCAATATTTGTTATTATGGAAACAAGAGGCCTGCCTACATTTGTGGCATCTAATCTCCCGCCCAAACCTGCCTCCATTACAGCAAAATCAACCTTTTCTTCCGCAAAATACAAAAATGCCATAGCTGTAGTGAACTCAAAGAAGGTGTAGTTCTGACCCCTGGCCACGAAAGGCGCTTCTGTGCCTTTCGTCCCCTGACCCCTGTCTCTAACCCTCTCCACCAACTTAGCTATATTTTTATTCGGTATTTCTTTACCATCTATCCTTATCCTCTCGTTAAATCTGACGAGATGCGGCGATGTATAAAGTCCCACTTTATATCCTGCCTTAAGCAGGATAGACGCTATAACGGCAGCAGTAGAACCCTTGCCGTTTGTCCCGGCCACATGGATTATATTCAATTTATCCTGCGGGTTATCCAGAGATTCTAAGATGGCCTTTATCCTTTCAAGCCCTAATCTTATACCGTATTTTTCAAGACTGTAAAGATATTTAAGGGTATCGTTATAGGAAGGTTTGGTTGGCATGCCTTAAATAAATAATCTACTGATTTCTAACCTCTGAGTCCTTTTGCGGGACAAGCATGGCAAGAAGTTTTCCAAGTGTATATTTCATATCTTTCCGTTCCACTATCATATCTATTACACCGTGCTCAAGCAGATACTCCGCCCTCTGGAAGCCTTCAGGCAGTGTTTGTCTTATGGTCTGTTCAATAACCCTCGGACCCGCAAATCCTATGAGTGCCTTTGGTTCTGCAATAATAATATCTCCAAGCATGGCAAAACTCGCGGTAACACCCCCCATTGTAGGATCCAAAAGAACAGATATATATGGAATCCCTGCCTTTCTTAGTCTTCCCAGCGCTGCGCAGGTCTTGGCCATCTGCATAAGCGAGAATATGCCCTCCTGCATCCTTGCCCCGCCTGAAGAAGAAAATATGATAATACCGCAGTAATTATCCACTGCCCTTTCAATAAGCCTTGCGATCTTTTCGCCAACAACAGAGCCCATGCTTCCGCCCATAAACTCAAATTCAAATATCGCAGCCATGATTCTTTGGCCGTTTATGCGCCCTTCCCCGCAAACCAGCGCATCATTATGAGGCAATGTCTTCTGAGCGGCCTTAAGCCTTTCTTTATATCTCTTCACATCTTTAAAATCCAGCGCATCGACCGATTCAAGCCCTGCATCAAACTCAACAAAGCTTCCCTCGTCAAAGATCATCGCCAGCCTTTTTTGGCTGCCTATTCTAAAATGGTAGTTGCATTTCGGGCAGACATCCAGATTCACTTCTATTTCTTTTTTGTATATTATCTCTCCGCAAAACTCACACTTCACCCAGAGGCCGCGGGGAACCCTCACCCTTTTCCCTTCCGGCCGCAATGAAGAATCTATTTCTTTTTTAAGAATCATTAAACCCCCTGTCGGCTGACAACTTTTAATTCTATATCTCTATTACATCACCCTGTTTCAGAACCTTAATCCTCTTGTTATTTAAAAGCCCAATCTCCTTCTCAATTATATCCAGATATTGCGGCTTCATGTGAAATACATATACCGGGACATTTTTATTGCCTAACTTTTTTAATTCCTTCCCCAGGCCCGCCGCTGTCAGATGACCGCTTATATCCGCCAGTTCTGCCATACTGTTTGGAAATGACGCTTCTGCAAATATAGCTTTAAGGTTATCCTCCTTCATAGCAGCATTCCATATCCAATCCGTATGCCCGGTATCTCCTGTATAAAGAACAGCGCCGCTCTTATCCTTTATAATATAACCACTCGCCTCAACAGTATGGTTAACCCTTATGGGCAGCACTGCAATATCCCCAATAAAACTTTCCTCCTTTCCCTTAACAGGAAAAAACTTAAGTATCGGCCCATTTAAAGACTGGATAGTCGTAAAATCAGGCCAGATTATATTATTCAGCACATTTGCCCTGAGTATATCCAGGACACCGTGGGTGCTGACCAAATTTATGCGCCCATTTTTCTTCCCTGCTACATTATCTGCCAGAAATTGTATATCCTTTATATGGTCAAGATGGGTATGGCTTATGATGATATTGTTTATCTTAAGCTGCTCCTCAATATCAAGGACCGAAACCACTGTGCCTGCATCAAGAAGCGTATCATCATTGATGAGAAAACCAGTGGTCTTATAACCCGGCATTTCAGCGCCGTAACAGCCAAGAACTCTAATCCTCATAATACCCCTTTTATATCTTCCCCGTTCCCTTCTCTATCTCCAGGAAATCAAGGAATTTGAGTTTATGAATGCCTTTAATATTTATAGCCTTTTCTTCAAGCGCAACGATATTTGCCTGAGACAATCTTTCCATCAATCCCTTTACTACATGGGCGTCAATGCCTGTCTCATGCGCAAGCTCGCCGGGTGTTATGCCTACCCTTACACAATTTCCATCTTTTATGCCGCTGGTTTCAGCCATGCGCATAAGTATATGGACGATCCTGCTCATATTATCATTGAGCATGAGACTTTCTATCTTTTCATTCGCCTCAAGCAGACGGCCGGCAAGTTTCTTTATTATCTTTAATGCGATGCCAACATGGCTTGATATCATGGTCTCAAAAGTTTGGGGATCCAGTACAATAAGTAGACTGTCCTCCACAACCTCTGCTGTTGCAGAACGAGGCTTGTCAAGGAGTGTTGCCATCTCTCCAAAGAATTCTCCCGGGCCCAGCACGGCAAGAACCTTTTCCACGTCTCTTATCTTTTTTGTTATTCTGACCATGCCGCTGTGAACAACATACATCTCCTTACTAAGTTCACCGTCCCTGAAAAGGACAGCGCCTTTCGGGAAATTCCTGCCAAATTTTTGGAGCATCAATTCGTCGCCGGTCATCTCCCTATCTCACCTTCCTCAAACGCCTTAACAAAGGCAAAAGCAACCTCTTTGTCAAATTGAGAGCCTGCGTATCTTATTATCTCGTCAATTGCAGTCTGATTGGAAAGCCCCTTTCTGTAAGGTCTGTCAGTTGTCATAGCGTCATAAGTATCGGCAACTGAGATTATTCGGGCAATTATCGGGATCTCCCCGCCTTTTAAACCGTCCGGATAACCCTTCCCATCAGGCCTTTCATGGTGATGCATCATCCCTGGTATTAAATCTTTAAGCTGTTTTATATGCCCCATTATATCAGCGCCCAGGGCCGGATGCATATTCATAATCTTTATTTCCGCGTCATCTAACTTCCCCGGCTTTCGCAGCACCTTATCCTCAATACCTATCTTTCCTATATCATGCAGTGTGGCGGAAAACTTCAGACGCTCTATTTCATTTGGCGAAAGGCTTAGATATTTTGCCGCTGCAAGACTGTAATCTACCACCCGTTTTGTATGGCCGCCGGTATAGGGGTCCCTTTTTTCTATGGCCTCTGCAAGCGCCCCGGCTGTCGTAAAAAAGGTTTCCCTTACCTCCTCATAAAGCCGCGCATTATCAAGGGCTATTGCAACCTGGTTTGAGAATAGTTTGAAGAGTTTCATATCTCCCTCTGCAAATATCCCTTCCTTTTTATTTATAGCCTGCAGGACGCCGATTATCTTATCCTTTACCTTTACCGGTACGCATATCATATTTCTCGTTACAAAATCCGTCTTCTTATCCGCTGACTTATAAAACCGCGGGTCTTTTTTTACATCATTAATGAGCAAAGGTTCGCCGCGCTCGGCAACCCAGCCTGCAATACCTTCACCCATCTTTAACCTTATCTCTTTTACCTTATCCCCCTTTTCGCCAAGCGCCACCTCAAAATACAACTCCCTTTTCTCATCATCCACAAGAAGAAGCGAGCCGACATCCGCATTCATAAGCAGGGTTATGGCCTCCATAGCCCTTTTCCTTATGACCTTCTGGTCAAGGGTGGAGTTGAGAAGCGCATCAACATCCGCAAGTGTGGCAAATTGCTTTACAGACCTGTCAAGCATAGTAAAGAGCCTTGCCTTTTCCAGTACCGTGGATATACGGAGGGCAAGAACGGTCAGGATAGTCAAATCCCTCTTCTCAAACGGCTGTCCTTCTTTTTTGTTCAACACCTCTATTACGCCTATAACACCATTTTCTGTCTTCAAAGGCACGCCTAATATATCCTGCGGAGCATATCCTGTCTTGTTGCCGAACTCCCTGCTCCAGAGGGGGTCGTTTACTACCTCATGGGATACATAAGGCAAACCGGTTCTTGCAATCCATCCGGCTATGCCCTCGCATACCTTAATCCTTTCCCCTTTCAATCTGTCTGCAGCATGGCCCTTTACAACCTCGAATACAAGCTCGCCGTTATCTTCAAGCATGTAAAGCGTCCCAGCATCAGCATCAATGGTCGTTATCACCATATCCATAATACGATCTAACATTGCCTTTATATCTACAGCCTCGCTTGTAATGCTGTCAATCTCATGGTATATGGCAAGCTCTGTTTGTATAAGTTTAAGCTCTTTGTTTAATTCGGCATTTTCAAATTCTTT
>ERZ1292645.67-Hain-H14-02um-R2-67-length-47808-cov-12_pt2 | contig 19254 bp, 20 predicted proteins | sample MGYA00564401_ERZ1292645 | MGnify/ENA primary metagenome ERZ1292645 (study PRJEB36523, sample SAMEA6512644) | groundwater metagenome | collected 2019-01-09 | study: AquaDiva: Metagenomics assemblies of 32 groundwater samples | reverse complement strand
AAATTTTGCAGAAAGAGGATATTAAATCTATTTCCCACTTAACTTGACTCTATCCCTATTTCAAGTGGTTTAGTAGGATCTACTTCGCTTGGGCGTATTCTCGCTTTAATTGGTGCGTGATCATTCGGTCCATTTTGCGTTCTTAAAATATAAACATGACCATCTAGACCTAAATTATCAACTCTCCCAAAGTAATTTTTAACCATGCTTCAAGGCAAACAAAGTTTATTTAAAAATTTTACTACTTAAGAATTTGTACATAACAACAATAAAAAGGATAGCTAAATCTAACAGGGTAGGAGTGGTAATGGAATGCATACTCTGTTAATTCCATGAAGCCGGGAATAACCTAGCATTAGGTTCATATTTTCAACAGCCTGACTTGCCGCACCTCTTAGTAAATTGTCTATTAATGAATTAATATGCACTGCACCATCATTGACTTGAACGTTAATTACGACCTTGTGAGTATGGTTTACATCACGGGTACCATATTTCCCTATCTGGTTAGCTGTAACGGTGACCAAATCTTCAGGCTTGTATGCTTGTTTTATTCTTGCTGCTAATTGCATGGAAGCTTGTTCATCTGGTAATCCTTTAAGTTTATCTGATATCTCAGCAACAATATTTGTATTGATACCCCTAAATACAGATTCAATTACAATCGGATAAAAATTCATATTAAATCCAGAATAAAATTGAATTTCAGGTACATGCTTGTGCATTTTTCCAGCGCTGTAAGCTCTTTCATTTGATTCAGCTTCCACATCTCTTCTTGCTCCGGAAATCCCAGAAGTTGAGACAATGCAGACATTCCCTTGCAGCATTCCCTTTAAGGGTTTTAATGCAAGAATAATGCTAGTTGGATAGCATCCTGGATTAGCTACTAATCTTGCAGTTTTAATTGTATCTGCATAAAAAGCAGGTAATCCGTAAACTGCTTCTTGCATTAATTCGGGATTAGGATGTTTAATTCCATACCATTTTTCAAAATCAGAAGAGTTTTTTAAGCGATAAGCTCCACTTAAATCAACTACCCTTGTACCTTGTGCAAGTATTTCTGGAGCAAACCTCAATGATTCTTGCTCTTTAGTTGCCAAAAATACAATATCACATTTTCCAAGATTTCCCTCAATTCTTTGGCTATTTTGCCTAAATTCAGTCTCTACAAGATCGTGTAATTTTAGTATTTTCCCTATTTCTTGACCGATCATTCCAGTATCACCAAATATTCCTACTTTTCCCATCTAGCTAAACCTTAGAAAATAAGCTAATCTTTTACAATTTCTGTGCCTGCTCCTTTATTCGTTGCAAGTTCAGTTAATAATTGGTCAGGGCGAATCAACTGGACTTTAAAATCGTCTGCAAGTCCTAATGATTGATCACGGAGCACCTTTTCTGCTTGCTGTAGTTTTTCAATCATCCCTTTTTTAACAATACCTCCTTCTATCAAACAATCAATTTTTGAAAGTCCGATGGTTGGAATTAATGTAGAGCCATCTGAACCAAATACTCCACCCTCTTTAGTCACTGAAATAAGTTTTTGAGCGCCAATAGCTTTGATTATTGGTTGTGGAATTCTATCTCCATTAACATTGTACGCTTGGTGGTATTGATCATACCCTATACACCACAAAACAGGTGAACATTTCATTTCTAGTAACTTAACAATTGGCTGGCTATTAATGCCAACAGGTTGCCCAACATAACCTAAAGCTTTGTTTAGTTGAGTTACATATATTATCTCGTGGTCGGCTAAAGTCACTGTCCTTCCACCCTTATCTATTATAGCTCCAACAAGTTGTTCATTAACCTGTCTTAAAGCCGGAATTACGCATAAATCAAGTGTACGTTTATCGGTGACACGTTGTTGGCCTATTCTTTCAATTTGAATACCATAGCGTTCCATTAAGACATTAATCTGAGTCTGACCGCCATGTGTAACTACAGGATAAATTCCAAGCTGATTTAGTACGGCTATATGTTCTATTAAATTCGTATTATTGCCGTTTAAGCAATCACCACCTATTTTAATTACCAAACGTTCTAGTCCCTTCAAATTTCTTTCAGCTTCTAATCTTGATATTCCTAATCTATCTAGGTATTGCATCCCTTTTTCGTAATCGATTGCTGTTTGTGAATAATTTGGTTTCATCTTAACAACATCTCCATTGTAGAATAAAATTTCCTAATTTCAGCGTCTATTTCAGCATTAATTAATGTTATTTGTTGTTTTAACTTTCCCAATCCCAAATTACCAGTCGCTCCAACATGTTTTTTTGATTGAACATTAGCAAAAAAATTTTTCTTTGAAAAAATTTTTTGATTTTCAATGTTTTTTGCAACTTCTTTGTAAGCATCTCTAAATGGGGTTCCTTTTTTTACTAATTCGTAAGCATGCTCTGTAGCAAACAAATCATCAGTACAAGCTTCAATGCACTTTTCTTTGTCAACCTTTATTTTTTCTATAATAATTTTAAATATTTTTAATGTGGATAATGTTATTTCAAAGCTCTCTATTAACGGCTCTTTTGTAAGCTGAAAATCTCTGGTATAGCCAGACTGCAATTTTGAAATTATGCTCTTTACTAAATACAAATTTGAATCAACCTTTGCTGCTTTTGCTCGTGTCAATTCAAGAACATCAGGATTTTTCTTTTGTGGCATAATAGAGCTTCCTGTACAGAATTCATCCGGCAGAGTGAAAAAACCAAATTCGTCCATGCTAAATAAGATTAAGTCATTTGAGAGTCTAGCCAAGTCGCTCATTATATTGCTTAATGCAAATATTATAACAGATTCAAATTTTCCTCTGCTATTCTGAACGTAAAGAACATTATTTTGGATTCTCTCAAAACCAAGCAAATCTGCAACAAGCTGTCTGTCTATATTCAAAGGCAGACCATATCCTGCACCACTTCCTAAAGGGCATTGATTATTCAATTCGTATGCCTCTTCTAATATTTCTAAATCGTCAATAAGTGACTCTGCAAAACTACCAAAATACAATCCGACAGAAGATGGCATTGCCTTTCTTGAATGTGTGTAGCCAGGCATAGGTGTATCTTTATAATTTTCAGCAATATTAACTAAAGCAGAAGCTAATTCTAAGGTTAATTTTTGCACCTCAAGCAGTTTTTCCTTTGAATACAATCTTACATCCACGAGAACTTGGTCATTTCTTGAACGTGCAGTATGTATTTTTTTGCCCAAATTTCCTAATTTTTTTATCAAATAGTTTTCAATTGCAGTGTGTACATCCTCATCTTCAATTTTAATTTGAAATTTTTTACTTCCATAAAAAATTTCAACCAATGCTTTTTTTAGTTTTTTAAGCTCATTTTTACTTAAAATTCCAATTTTATTGAGCATAGTTGCATGAGCAATACTACCATAAACTTCATATTTCACTAGATTTTTGTCTATCAAATAATCATTTCCAACTGTAAATTTTTCAATTTCCTCGTTAAGTTTGTAATTTTTTTGCCAGAGTTTCATTTTCGTACCTTCCCCAACAGTTTCAAGATTAGTGCCTTTTGCATGTGCAATCTATCTTCTGTTTCTCAAAGAACTTGACTTTAATCTCAAAGCATTCAATCTAATAAAACCTAAAGCATCCTTTTGGTCATAGCCGCCCAAAACATCCATACTGCTTAAATCCTGGTTGTACAATGATTTCTTTGATTCACGCCCAATAATCATGCAGTTTCCTTTGTACAATGAGGAATACACAGTCCCACTTACATGTTCTTGGCTTTTGTCAAATGCCGTCCTTAAGAATTCCATTTCTGGAGAGTACCAAAATCCATAATAAACCATCTCTGCAAACTTTGGAATCAGCATATCACGCAGATGCATCACCTCTCTGTCTAATGTGAGCCCTTCAATATCGCGATGTGCAATATGCAAAATTGTGCCTGCAGGAGTTTCATAAACACCTCTTGACTTTAACCCAACAAAGCGGTTTTCAACCATATCAACTCTGCCTATTCCATTTTCGCCTCCGATTTTGTTCAGATACTGGAATAATTCCAATGGTTTTGTTTTAATAATTCCATCATTCTTGTTTTTGACTTTTACAGGACTGCCTTGTTGAAATTCAATTTCTACAATGGTTTCTTTATCTGGAGCTTCTTTTGGACTTTTTGTCATTTCAAACATATCTTCGCTTGGCGTAAGCTTTGGATCTTCTAAAATTCCAGCTTCATAACTTATATGCATCAAATTAGCGTCAGTGCTGTAGGGAGCATCCTTTGTAGCTTTCACTGGAATTCCATTTTTGTTAGCGTAAGCAATCATATCAGAACGCCCCTTAAATTGCGATAAAAATTCTGCATCTTTCCAAGGGGCAATTATTTTCATTTTCGGATTTAATGTCATGTATGTCAATTCAAATCTAACTTGATCATTTCCCTTTCCTGTAGCGCCATGGCTTACAAATTCTGCCTGTTCCTTTGCCGCAATTTCAATCTGCTTTTTAGCAATCAATGGTCTTGCCAATGAAATTCCCATTAAATAGCGGCCTTCATAAACAGCATTTGCCCTTATTGCCGGAAATATAAAATCTGTCACAAACTCTTCCTTTGCATCCTCAATATAAACTTTTGAAGCACCTATCTTCAAGGCTTTCTCTTTTGCAGCTTTCAAATCTTCATTCTGCCCTAAATCCGCTATGAATGCAACTACCTCAAAGTCCTTATTAACTAACCATTTCAATATCACAGAGGTATCCAAGCCTCCGCTATAGGCTAAAACTACTTTTTGCTTCATTTGCACTCCAATTCCTCGCTGCAGTTGTTTAAATCTTGAACTAGCAGATTTTCAAAAAATTCTTCAGTTTTCATATTAAATTCCGCATTTTGTTTCATAAAAATTATACTCAATCGTTTATTCTTAAACCTAACGCCCCACTTAAGACAAAAATAAACAAAAATGTCCAAAACAAAACATTTATATATCCGAACTTAAAATCGGCAATATAGGATCCGTTAAAAATTAAATAAACAATAATTAGAGCGACCTCTTGATTCAAAGCGTGAAATAAGTAACCCGCCTGTGATGGTTTTTGACGAATATAATAGGCGAGGCTTTTTTTAGTGGCAGGCAAAAAAAGCCGAGCACTAAATTTTGCCGAAGGCGGATTGAAAAACGCAGAATATATCAAATTTCAATTCAAAATGCCAAGCGTAACAAAATATGCAGAAGAATACATATTAAGGCACCCTTCGATAAAGGACTGCCTCAAAAATGGTCTGCTGAACTACTCCTCTTTGTCGCGGCAAATAGCCTCAGACTTAAACTTAAACCTGAAAAAAAATTTCGATGCCATTTTGATTGCGTGCAGAAGATTTAAAAGAAAACTGAAGAAAGAAGAAATTTTTGAAGACAATATTTTGAAAATATTGAAGGAAAGCAAAATAGAAATCAAAAATAAAATTGTAGCCATAGTACTGGAAAAAGATATTTTTTTTGAAAATTTGATTAATTTGGAGAAAGAGATTAAGAAAAGAAAGGAAATTTTCAGGATTATTGAAAGTGTATCTGCAATAACAATAATAACCGCAGAAGAATTTTTAGATTTAATAAAAAAATACTTTAAAAATAAGATTATGCTTGAAAACAAAAATCTTGCTGAAATCACTATCAAAAGTCCAAAAGAGATTGAAACAACGCCAGGAGCTTATGCCTATATGTGTTCTTTATTTGGGGAGAATAACATCAATATTGTTGAAACTTTGAGCTGTTATACAGACACAATTTTCCTCATTGGAGAGGCAGATGTTGGAAAAGCTGTAAATTTATTGAGGTTTTGAGTAGCTATTGTTAATTCTTTTAATATGCAAATTGTTACCTTACCACCCCTTTTTCCTCCAAATAATGCCCGAGCTTTTCCTTTTTAGTTGCCAGATATTTTTTATTGATTTTGTTTGGTTTAATTATGATTGGCACTCTTTCAACAATCTTAAGGCCGTACTTTTCAATGCCCTCAATCTTCCTTGGGTTGTTTGTCAGCAATTTTATTGAGGACAATCCCAAATCTGACAGAATTTGAGCTCCAATTGTGTAGTCTCTCGCGTCTGCTTTTAACCCAAGTTTGAGGTTGGCTTCAACTGTGTCCATGCCATGATCCTGATAATTGTAGGCTGCAATTTTATTCATCAGCCCAATGCCCCTTCCTTCCTGCGCCATATACAGGAGCACGCCTCCATTCTTTCCGATTATTCTTAGCGATTTCTCTAGCTGACGGCCGCAGTCGCATCTTAATGAGCCAAGAGCATCGCCAGTCAAGCACTGTGAATGAACCCTGACAAGAACATTTCTTTTATCCTTAACATTGCCTAGGACAAGAGCAAGATGGTGAACCTTATTGCAGTCTTCATAGGCGATAACTTTAAACTTGCCATATCTTGTAGTGAGGCTTGCCTGCGCAGTTTTTCTTATTAATTGTCCCATATCAAAAGCAACTCTGCATTTTTATTTAAAGGTTTTGAAATGCAAAAAATAGTTATTATCTAGCATCATGAAGTTAAATTTCAATCCGTCGCTTCGCGACAAATTTTAGTCTCGGCGGAAATTGTCTCTGCCACTAATTTCCGCCTCAAAATCATTCATTAAACAATGAATATATTGGCAAGGCTTTTTTTAATGGCAGGCAAAAAAAGCCGAGCACTAAATTTTGCCGAACTCGTATTGAAATCCTAAAAATTCATTATACAAAATGTGCTTCAAGATACTACAGTATTAAAAAAAATACCAACATTTAAATATAAGAATGCCATTTCAACATCGATGGAAATCAACAGATCAATCCTTATCGGCATATATGTTATTGCCGGAGCGTACATTTTATTTAGAATATTATTTAAGAAAAATCCTTCCCAAGAGGAATATGAAAAATTATACAATGAGATTTTGACTTCTAGAAAGCACAGGGTAAAGGGCCAGTACGATAAAGAAGATTAAATAACAAGCTCAGGGCACTTTTCTTCTTAGGTTTAAGAATAGCCAAAGCAGGAGCAAAACTGAAGATAAGATTGCCACAAACCAAACAAATTTTTTGTCGTTTCCAAAGCCAAATGGGATTGGTCCGATAAAGCCGCCAACCGCAATCTTGGTTTTTGAATTTGTCTCTTTTGCTCCGATAAAAGCTCCAAAAAATATTATGAAGAAACCTGCTGTAATTAACAAAACTCCAAGGGTTATTAATTGCTCGCTCCTAAAGGGCATGGTTCTTACTGTATCAAACAGCGGTTTTACCAATTTAACATATCATGCTGTTTCTTGAAATGATGATAGGTATTCCACATAACTCCCTTAACCTTATTTTCCGCATCCCTTGTTGCAATGGCTGACTTCATTAAGTCTGTTTTTGATGGTTTTTTCTTGGCTTTCTTAAGCTCTTTTTTCATTTTGAACGAGGTAAATAATTCGGCAAAGCCGCCAAAAATCGACATAAACGGGCCTGACCTTTTTACTTGCGGTTTGGGCATTTCCTTCTTTTCCTCAAACTCCTCGCCGGCTTCCTTTAGATACCTCATAAGCTCATCGCCTAACGCCTCCAAGGCAGCTTTAACTGAGCCATCTATTACGCCAAGCAATTGGAAGTCTTCCTGCTCGCGCATTCTTTTGTAATTTTCAATATCCTTGTCGCTCCAAGCGTAAGCTCTAAAGTCCATCTCTACCCTACCAAGATGCAACGGACCTCGCTGGTACTCCTGAGAGTAGCTCATCTCCGGCCTTGTCCTGAAAAGATAGTGCAGAAGAATGCACTGGTTAACAGTCCCTGATGGTTTTATTGCCAGTATTTCAACTTCTATCATTGAGCTTTCAAAAGCAACTATTAAATCTGGCGTATCAACCCTTGACTGGTCAAGCTGCATTCTCTGGATATTTTTCAGGTAAGGCTTAACCCAGGCCATATACATTCTTATTATTTCAAAATGCTGCCTTAAATACTTCAATGTGAATTTTCTTCTGTTCTTCAGCTCTTCATAAGTGTGCTCCTTCCATGCCAAAAATGCCCTAAGCTTTCTCTTTAGGACTTCCCTGACTTTTCTGTTGAATTGACCTCTTTCTTTCTCGACAACGATATCAACATCTTCCTGCTTTTTTGGATGGGTGCTGAAAAACAAGTCAGGCAAGGTCGTAAACTGCACTTCCCTGGCCATTCCATAAACAGAAGCTGGGTTTTTTGCACCTTGCTCGACCAAATCAACCCAGATTCCCTTTAGGGTTATTTCTGCGCTTTCGGCACTGGGACTGTTGGTGAAGCTGTCTGCGTAATAGCTCAGCCTTTCATCAAGAATTCTCATCTCCCTCACCAACTGGAATAATTCCCTCACCATTTTCCCTATTGTTGCAAGAAACTGGCTGACTTTATCCTGCTGCAGTCCAAGCCGCTGCTGTGATGCGCCAAAAAAGGCAGAATTCTCAGCAGCAGCAAAAACATCGGTAATTTTGTCTATTCTTGGAAAGCCTCCAAAATATCTCAGGTAATGTAATGTCCAGAAATAAGGCTCTTCAATTGATATATTGTAGCCCTCATAGTGAATCCTGTATCTTCTTACAGGAGTTGGATATCCGGTTTTTATCCTTTCTCGCCTAAATTCCTCGCTGACTTCATTATCGGCTTTATTGCCGTCAGTTACAAAGCCATTTTTTATAAGCTCAGCATCAGTTGCCATTGTTCCTCTTTTTTGCTATTTGGCGCATTTGGCAGTTTCCTTTTTTAAAATTTGCTATTCATATATCCTGAATCCATCAGATTCAATCTTGCGCCTTAATTTTCTTTCGCTTAAATTCAACTCTACAAGCTCCCTTGTATTAAGGATGTCTTCAACTTCAACTCTCGTTTTTCCAAGAATCTCTGCCAAATCGTTTATTTTCAAATTTTATCACCTTTTTTCTTTATAATTTCCAAGATAAATCCATCTTTATACTTCTTGAACGCCAATTCCATTCCCTTTTTGATGCCTTCATACTCTGCGAGAAGCTTGGGAATGGTGATTACCAATTGGCCAGAAGGAAGTTTTTGAATTTTTACGATTTTAATCTCCTTTATAATAGTATTTTAAATATTAATTTTAATAGTTTTCAAACTGATTTAAGAAATATTTTTTTTAATAGTATATAAAGGTTGCGGTTCTGCGCGTTTCAGAAAAAAGGGATTATTTCAAAGTCTTTCTATACTTCTCTGATTTTTTTTATCAGGAAAACTAAGGCGGCGAGTGAAGCAAACCATATGGAAAGCCAGAAAAAGTTGTCCTTCACAGACGAAAAATCGCGCCCGTAAAATACTATCTTGTTGAAAGCCATATGGACAATCTTGACTGGAAAATCAGGCGCTAATGAGTAAGCTAATTTGCTCATTCTCTCAACCGGCAGCAAGAATCCCGAGAAAAAAATCAAGAATGCCAGTATGAACGTAACTACAACAAGGGTTATAGACTCTTTTTTAATTAGGTAAGCCAGCATCATGCCAACAAATATGAAAACGCTTGCAAGCATGAAAAGCACTATCAAGATGAACAGATAATTATCAAATATGGGGATTTTAAACAGATAATTTCCCAGCAACAGGACGCAAAATATAGGCATCGCCATTATAATCAACGAAGCAATGTAAACAGAGAGGATTTCGTGCACAAAAATTCTTCTGACAAGCCTGAGTCTTTCATGCACTGACGAATTTATAGTGCTTAGGCATGTAAAGCTCGAGATTAATAATGAAAGAAACAAAGTAATCAGCAGAAGCATAGTCGGGAAAATAGTCTGAAGGCTTATTAAGTTGATGCCTTTGGATATAACCTTTGCCTGATCTTGACCGGTCTTGTTTAAGTATTGCTCCTGCAATTCCTTGCTCACCGTGGGAACATAAGCTGGATTATTCCTAATGATTATAGGATTGACAAGTGTCTCGGCATCCAAGCCCAGAATCTCATTAAAATTTTGGTGTATTACTGCTATTTCGTCATCAGCTTTACCTATCGCCTGTTTGTAGGAGCTTAGTTCATTTTTTACGGTTTTAAGCTGCATAACCTCGGAATCAATATCTGACAAATAGGCGAGGCCCCTTCTGTTATACTCATCGTAAGACATTATCCTGCTGTCCAATTCGGATAAAGCAGAATCAGCTACGGAATTATAGGAATACATCTGGTTGTTGAGGCTTATCACCTGATTTCTAATCGAGTCTAGATACGGCTGTTCGACAGGGTGTCCTAACAGAACTAGATTTCTTGCGGAATTATCGATTCCTGATGTATAAAGAAATGACGAAGAGTAGAGATTGTCTTTTTGCCTTTTTAAATTGTTTCTTATATGCTTAAGATTTTGGATATCACTGCCCATAGCGGCTAAGGCATTAGACAACTCATCCTTTGTATTTTCAAGTTTGATAATGGAAGCGTCTGCGTCATAAATGTAAGAGTTCACTCTTGAGTTGGCAGTTGCCAGTTTTGTCCTGAAATCGTCAATCTTTCCGGTGTTTTCGGAAAACTTTGTTAAGAATGTCGAGGCCATCTGCTTTGACTTCTGCTTTTGCAGCATATCCACAGTGCTTTTTATCCGCTCTATAATCTCCCATATCACCGGCTCCCTAGTGTTGTCGTAATAAACGTTGAGAGTAATTGAACTGCCCGGCATTATTTGGATGCATGCATACTGCTTGTAGCCTTTCAGTTCGTCCAAACAACCGTCCAGGCTTTCAAATGATGTCAGGGATAAATAGTAAAAGTAAGTGTCTTTGTAATCTTCCATGCTGAAATTGGCATATTTGCCTGCAATTCCAACAGGGATTTTTTGTATTCCGTCGGGATTGAAAGATAGGAAAACCATGCTGATAAAAACTAATGGAAAAACTATCAGCATAAAAACCGATTTCCAATTTCTGATGAATTCCTTAAGTATTGCCTGGATTAAAGGTATTGTCTTCAGCACTTGTGTTTATTCCTCCTGCATCAAGTCTTTTGTAAACAATCTCTCCAAAAAGAATTCAAGGCTTTTTTCCCTGCTGTTCCGCAGTGTTTGCGCGATTTGGCTTGTATTGAAGAATGCTCCTTTTTCGATTAGGCCAAATTCGTTGCAGTTTTTCTGTATATCCGATAGGATATGGCTGGAGATTATTATTATCCTGCCCTGCAGCGATAATTCTTTCAGAAATTTCCATATGAATGACTGCAAAGACACATCCAATCCTGAAAAGGGCTCATCCAGAACCAGTATTTTTGGCGCATGAATCAAAGTCACAGCCAAATCAGCCCTCTTTTGCATTCCACCAGACAGCTCTGTTATTTTTTTCCGCCTGTTTTTTTCCAAGTCAAGTCTCCTGAGCAGCACATTGGCCCTTTCTTCAATAATCCCTTTTTCTATTTTGTAAAGACTGCCGAATGTCCTGATGTTTTCCTCTATAGTCAAGAATGGGTACAATGAATTGTCTTGCGGGGAATACCCTATCAGTTCGCCCAATTCAACTTGATTATTGTTAAGGTAAACACTAATCTTGCCATAATCCGGGAACTTTAGCCCTATTATAGTTTTTAACAAGGTTGATTTGCCGGAGCCTGATCTTCCTACAAGACCGAATATATCTCCATTTTTCAGTCTGAAAGAGACGCTTGATATTTTGAATTTTCCATGCGAAGTTGAAATATCCTCCACCTGTAATAAGAGCCTGTCCATGACAGCTTAAGTTAAGAACTATTATTTAAAGATATGTCAAGAACTTTCTTGTTGAATTTCCAAAACAATTTCTCAATTACTAAAAACTCATTATCGCAGGACACTTAATAGGGACAGTGTAATTTTAGTAATTCTGCCGCAGTGTTGCATAGCTTTTTTACGAAAAAATAGGGTTAGCAAAACCAAAAACATTTTAAATAAATAACAAATCCATTGCATCATGGCAATGGCGAGACCAGCGTGGGTTAAGGACAAGAAGACAGCAGAAGATTTTGAAGTTGTACAGGTCAAAAAATGGGACGATTATAAAGATTTCAAAACTGATGATGGCTGCTATGTTTTGATAAAGATGCACTGGGATAAAGGCGAAATCGGGGTTGCAATATGCGATTACAATCATGTCATACTGAAAGAATTCTTGGGCAGAAGACCCCAGGATTTATACACTGCAATATTTGACTACAGCGAGAAAAACAGCAAAAACTGGTTCAAGAGGCTCGATCATGCAGCATATCTTGGCAAGGAATTAAAGAAGGCTGAGATGTGCTTGGCAATTGGAACTGAGTATGTACAGGAATGATTTCAGACTTTTTCAAGAACAAAGTACCCTAATTTAAAAACACCCGCATCCATGCATAATTTTGCATAAATCGGTCCAAGGAATGCGTTATGCATCTGATTCCTAATCTCCCCTCTTCTTAGAGTTTTAAGTACTGGAGAATTTTTTGCAAGATTCAGAAAATTTCGGAATGATTTTAAGCCACTGAGAATTTGAAATGCAAAATGATAAAACTCATCTACGGAACGTCTAGCTTTATTAGTTACATCCTGACACTTGATTACTCTTAGATTTTCTCGCTTAAATAGCTTGTTGTATCCGCTGAAAGTTTCAAGATATGGAAATGCCCCTAATCTGCAAAATGGTTTAATCAGGAATTCCTTTTGAAGCATACTAGGTTTTTCATTTTGAAGCCATGCTGTCATGATTATTCTCCCGCCGCTTGATAGAGCCTTCCTTATATTGCTCAAGGCTTTGCGCTTGTCTGGAAGGTGTGGTTCAACATCAATAAAAAAGGCGGTGTCAAACATTTTGTTAAGATTTAACTGCATGATATCATTATAAAGGAATGTAATGTTTGGATAACGTCTTTTTGAATGATTTTTTGCGATATTTAATTGATGCCTATTTATGTTGATGGCACATACTTCGCAACCGTATCTTTTTCCTATTAGGATAGCAAGAGACCCTATGCCGCAACCGAGGTCGATAACTTTGCTTGATGATGACAATTTTCCATCTACTATAAACATATTGTTTGTATGCATTATGGCCTGCGCCCTTGACAAATGTTTAGGCCACAAAAATAAATGGAAATTCTCTCCAAAATATTTTATATAAGCTTCCGTAGTCAAATCGTAGTACCTATTTGAATTTTCGAGGTATTCCATTTAATTGTTTATTAGTTTCTTTACTGTTTGTATTTCTTCCACCATATCGCTAGCCAAATAAGTAAACCCTTTTTTCTTTTTCAACAGAATGTCCCCAATTAAGCCGTTATAATAAGCTGCATTAATCGCACTCTGCAATAAGTCCTTGCTCTGGGCCAAGAATCCCGCGCACAATCCAGCCAGAACATCTCCTGTGCCTCCTTTTGTCATGCCAGCATTTCCGGTTTTATTGTAGAAGATTTTATTCTTTGAAATTATGATGTCTATTTTTCCCTTTAATAATATTATATTGTTTTTATTCAGGAATTCTTGTGTTATTCGTTGGATTGCTTTTGATTTTTTAATAATGTTTAATTCTCTATTGAGTTTTTCAATAATGGGTTTTTCAATATTTGAATTAATTAAAAAATATCCTAATTCCTTGGAATGTGGAGTGATTATTGAATTTTCTACATCATCCATTGAAATTGATTTAAGTGCGTCAGCATCAATAACTTTTAATTTTTTAATATTTTTTATTGTTTTTCTGCAGAAGTTTTTTGTTTCGTTTTGCAAACCCATGCCATTTCCTATCAACAAAACATCATATTTATCCATTTCTTTTTCCAAAACTTCAAAATGTTTCATTTTAAAATTCTGGGTTTTAATTTTTCTTGTTATCAGGTCCGGAGAATAAGCATTTACCGCCCATGCCACTTTTTCAGGTGCAATAATTTTCACTAAATCACAACCGCTTCTTAAAGCCGCAAGTCCAGCTAAAGTTACAGCTCCAACATAATCTTCGGAGCCGCCGACAACAAGAACTAAACCATTATCACCCTTGTGGCTGTCCTTCCCTCTTTCTGGTAAATTGATGTCTTTTTTTGTTAGAAATCTCATTTCAGCTCTAATTGGCTCTGGTTTTCGTTTATGCCCATTTTGCTTAACATCTGGATGACGTCGCAAAAAACAAGCCCGCTTATTTGCCTGTCGCCAATTACTTTTATGACGTCGCCTTTGCTTATACCGCTAGCAAGCTCAAACTCATCTGTCTTGTATTTGGGAATAATTATATCATATTCATTTCTTTCTGTTTTTATCGCAAACATAAAGCTCCCTCTTTTAGTTATTTTTTTTTCGGTTACAGTCCCGGTAATTCTAATTTTCTTTTTCCACTTCTCCTTTAAAACTTCTTCTTCCAAAATTTTAAGGAGCCTGTCATCAAAATTTTGTTGCATTTCACTTAGGTAATCCAATATCAACAACCATTGTTTTATCCTGCAGTTTTTCAAGCCCATTTTTTAAGTCATGAAAAGTTACAATTAAATCTGCATTTACGCATTTATCAACCACAATGCCAGTATCAGGGTCTAAGCCTGTTGGAATGTCGACAGAAACTTTATATGCCTTTGAATTGTTTATATCATCGATTATTGCAGAAATTTCCCTATTTAATCTGCCTTGAATGCCAATTCCCAAAATTGCATCAAGTATAATGTCGTATGCGTCAAAATCAACTTCATCGTCAACGAGAAATTGTATTTTTTCATTATGCTCAATCTTCTTGAAATTGAGCAATGCCTCTTTTCTTAGCTTGCTTTCATCACCTATAAAAAGAACGTCGACTTCAGCCTCGTCGCACAGGCATCGCGCGGCAACAAATCCATCGCCTCCATTATTGCCATGATAGCAAACAACAAGGATTTTCTTGTCTTTTAGCTCAAATCTCTGTTTGATTACTTGAGAGACGGCTTTGCCGGCATTCTCCATTAAAACAGCCCTTGGAGTACCGCTTTTTGCCTCCAGTGCCTTCATATCTTGTGATAGTATCATCGGGACACAAAAAATGGCCTTAATTTCTCGACAGCGTTTGCATTGCAGTCAAACTTGCTTATTAAATCATCCATTTCATTCCTTGCTGAATAAACGCATTCAACTAAAAAATCCGTAAAGTCAATTTTTTTTGAGTTCTGTATCCTCTTCAGCAAAAAATCATAAGGGTAGTTCATAGCAGGGTTTATAATCTTTTTCCTCATCAGGTCAATAATTGTCTTGTTTACCCATTCTATAATGATGTCATTTTGAACAGCGTTGAGGAAAGAGCCGTCAGGAAATGCCTCACTTAAAAATTTTATCATTTCATTGAAATTATCAGGCAATTCAGGTAGAATATGCTCCATTGCTCCGCATTCGCCAAACAAACCTTGCTTCAAGCCCATTCCCTCTAAATTATTGAATGGGCTTCTGTTGAATGGGAATAATCTGCAGACATAAGCCCTTTTTGTGTGGTAAATTGAGCATTTGCTGTCCCTTAAGAAGGGGCATGCGTCGGTTTCCGAGTCCATAAAATAAGTTAAAATTATCGCTTTGTCGGATTTTAGGTCCAAAACAGCCCTTAGCGGATTTATTCTCGCGTCAACATCAGCATCGTGCTGCCATGCTGAAAATCTTTTTGCTTCCCAATCCCACAGGGGAAATGTCATCTGCTCAACAGGAACTAGCTGCACAACAGGCAGTTTGCCGAAAGCATTTTGCTTGAGAAACTCTATGTCATCCTTTGGAACTATCCCTCTTATCCGGCTGCAGCAAGTGCCGCAAGCGCTGCATTGGAATTTTGGAGTTTCTGATATAACAGGTATTAACATTTTAGACCCGCTTAATCTGAAAGTATTTTAAGCTTTTGTTTAATCACTGGGGGCTGGTTTACGACCGCCGAACCAAAAAATATTTAAATATGGTATACTGTACTATCCTATAGTATACCTAATGAATCCCATAACTACAATCAAGCTCAAAAGAAGTATTGTCGAGCGCCTGAGCAAACTAAAGGTACACCCCAGGCAGCCCTACGAGGAAGTTATTTTAAAATTGCTAAGCTCTGCGAATCGCAAGAAACTTAATAAAAGGTCCAGTTACAGCCTAAATCAGTCGATAATTCCCGCAATTATGCTAATGACTGTATTTTCCAGCTTGTTATTTTCAAAAATCGGCATCACGGGCATGGCAGTGGGACAATTGCCGGATACTGAGCAAATCAACTTCACCAAACAGCTCAATTTTGAAGTCGGAAATTATTCTGAATATTTATTCAATTTGGATAAAAACGCAGAATTAATAAGCTTGAAGATAGATGGATCATTCAAAGAAGGCACATCCGCGAAGGTCCACTTGTCGCACAATAATAAAACATACCTTGTTTTTGACACCGACAGTCTTCCTGAAAAATCCATCTCCGAAAAAAATAAAGATGAAGCCGAAAAGGAAAAAACCAAAAGAAGTGCAATAAATGCTACAGAAAATGAATCGACAAACTTGTATCCTCAAGCTCAACAGGATGAAAACAAGACAATTGGTGTAGACCTGAGGTATCATTCAAACAGCTCATATGACAGTGATGATGACGGCGTTGAAACCTTGACAGGAGTCGTTGATTTAAGCATTGGCATGACTCAATTCAGCTGGAATCCAAGCGATGAAAATCTCTGCACAGAATGGAAAGTTTATTCTCTTGATGAGGACCTCGAAACAATCCTGTGTTACGGCACTAGTAAATGCTGCAATTTCTTGGGGCTAATTCCGACAAGAGATTCGTGGAATGAGGTTTTGTACCTGACCTATGGCCAATATGGTGCCACTTTTAACAATGTTGTGAGCGCCCGGGCATTATATGTCGATTATAACTTAAGTACCGCAAACCCATACTCTGATATATATTTCTCTAACTGGGCTAATCTAAGCGCAGTGTATTACGCGGAATCGGAGAATTTTACAGGGGTTTGCACAGAAACCTGCGACTTGAAAAATTTAATTGGTGATAGTTTTAAATTGATTTTTAATGTATCTCAAGGCAGCTTGCATATCGATTCAATAAAGTATGCTGTTTTACAGGAAAAAAATAAGGACAAAGCAGGTTTGAAGATTGTGGACAGGCATGGCAGCATCTCCGGAGAGTACACACTAAAACGAGACGGAGATGCTATTGTATTCGAAGACCACTACTTTGATACAGGCTATTACAGCATTGAAGTAACACCAAAGGAAAATTTTGCAGACACATTAACAATTGAAAATGCAAATTTGACAGCTCCAATCACTGTGTATGTAGGCATTGGGAATATAACCGGCGAAGTTCAAATTGAAAACATAAGCTTTGCAAAAAAATATGCAGTTGCTCTTAAAAATATACAATTTGAGAAAGCTGAATTAACCGCTACTGCATCCGCAAACATTCTATATAAATGCCCCCAATGGGATTTCATAAATGAAATATGCCCTGGAGCGTGGGAAAAATTTAGGGACTTAATCCCGGGTGAGCATTACGGGCTGGTTCTTATTGAGGAAAATTCCGGATTTGCGGAAGGCAATATGCTTATTGAGAATAAATCAGCTGATGAACCAACAAACCAAACATTAAACTTAACTAACATAACCGGGCTAATATTCATAAGCAGTATACCAAATATAACCCTCGCAATCAATGAGCGCGCTGCTATTAATTTAAGCAACCATTTTTTGAATATTGATGAGAATTCTATTTTCACCTATCTTAACCTTGGAGACCTTAATATCACATTTCAAAATGGAATTGCCAATATTATTCCAGCTGAGGATTTTATCGGGAGCCTTTATACTTTTATAACGGCAAATAGTAGTAATAATTTGGCTGTTTCTAACGTATTCCGCATTGAGGTGATAAATGGGGCAATTGCCCCTACCGTTGTCACCTTTAATTTCACAGACCCGTTAATTCAACTTAAGCTAAAAGAGTATGCGGATTTAAACTTAAAACCTTCTTTAAATTACGACTCTATCATTTTCACCGGGTATGAAATAAAAAATGATATTGTAATAACATATGCAACTGTTGATGGAAAGGAGACTAAGTGGCTGACTTCATTAAATAATTTCCAGGATGCTATTGTAAGTTGACTTCTGCAAATTAGTCCTGTTTCACTAAGCCGAATTAGCAAGAATAGCAAAATTTATAAACTTTGAACGAGTTTGATACATATTTAATCCATATTTACAACAGTTATAAACCAAATGCCCGAAATTAGATTTACAATAACAGAAAAGCTGAACGATATTCTCCTAGGAATAACAGAAAGCTTAGGAGTTGACAAATCTGAATACATCAAAAGCCTGATACTCACTGACTTAAGGAAAAAAAGGAAATAGTGCATAGAACAATGAAAATGAAGAAGAAAAAAGTCTCACCGAATTTAAGGAAAATCAAAGTACTTATGTTAGCCTTAACTATCCTGCTTGCATCTGCATACCTTGTTTACTCAGCACGATTGCCAAACATAGGTGGAGACAATAATGAATGGGGCACGATACTTAATGAGTATCTCAACGTAACTTTTGATACGAGCGGAAGCATAAAAAATATTGTAAATAATTCAATTGCGCTATGGAATATAACCGGAAGCAATATTTTTCTAAGGGATATAACAGGAAGCTTGGGATTAGGAACTGCATCTCCAACTGAAAGACTTACCGTCATAGGAAATGCTAATATAAGCGGCTATTTAAACATCAGCGGTGATTTTATTGTCAATAAAAATTTCAACGTCACTGCCAACGATGGAAATGTGAAGGTTGGTGGAATATTGGATGCTGCCAATGTGAGAGTACTTGGAAGCGATGCCCAAGTTGAATCTAACGCATTCAAGATAATCAACTTCACGACCAATTATGATGCTAGAAGCGACAGATATGCATTGGGAAACTTCACTACAAATTATGCTGCAGAATACGCAGCCAGCGGGTATAAGAAAGGCAATCTAAGCAGCGACCTGAGCGCAGGAGTTGCAAGCAATATTCAAACTTCTACACTAACCAGCGACAATATTATAGCCAACAAAAACTTATACATTATTGGAAACATTTCAAACTTGAATATAGCCTATCTAAATGTTAATGGCAGCTTGTACCCGACATTCGATGATTACTTTGACATTGGAAATGGCTCCCAAAGATACAGGAACGCAAATTTCTCTGGAAAACTTGCAGCTACAACCATAGAAGGCTCAAGAGTTTGGATCAACGGCAAAGATGTTCAAGCCTCAAGCGACTTTAATCTGGGCAACATAAGCAACTACACCCAATACACAAGAAGCAGCGACTTCAATATCGGTAATATTT
>ERZ1292645.291-Hain-H14-02um-R2-291-length-19492-cov-7_pt1 | contig 19492 bp, 21 predicted proteins | sample MGYA00564401_ERZ1292645 | MGnify/ENA primary metagenome ERZ1292645 (study PRJEB36523, sample SAMEA6512644) | groundwater metagenome | collected 2019-01-09 | study: AquaDiva: Metagenomics assemblies of 32 groundwater samples | reverse complement strand
GTACTGATAGTATTCAGTTGCTATTTATGTCTTATTTTTACCATAAAACAAGACACTTTGTCAACTTTTGTGCTAAATCTGAGATTCGGACTAAGACCAGTCCAATCACCTCAGTTGTAACATTTTCTTCTCTGTGAACAACTATAGAAACTAGTGATTGTGGCGGAATTTATTTCTTGGAGTCAAAATATACTCTTAATTTATCTGCATAGGATGTTCTTTCTTCAACGCTCACAAATCTTTTATCATCATGTTGTTTGTATAGTTCATCGTTTTCGTATCGTGGGAATACATGCACATGGAAATGCCACATATCTTGATTGCCGGCAGGTTCGTTGTGCTGTCTGACGGAGGTGCCATCACAATGGTATGTTTCTTTTAATGCGATAGCAACTTTCTTAGCAACGATATGAACATATGAAAGAAGATCGTCGGAAATATCGTAGATGTTTTCAAAATGCTTTTTTGGAATAACAATGACGTGACCTGAGTTATTGATCCACCATTTAGGAGAAATAAAAGCAATTACTATATCATCTTCAAAGACTACATCGCTTCGTTTGTTAAACTCAGTTTCATTACCGTTTGCAAAGGAACAAAACGAACATTGTTCGTCTTTTGGTTCATGATTAAACATAGAAGTATTATACAGGATATTCTAATACACAAGTACTGCTTCTACTATCTTAAACCAACAATACAAAACCTGAGGAAACCGTTGAAATCTGTAGCAAACCGTATGGGTAGCCTAATGAACGACGTTCGCACCTATTACTACGATAATCCTGTTGAAAGAGAACTCATAAAACATAACATGCAGCTACTAAAAAAGACATGGAATATATACTAATCACTAAACTAGATCTTCTCAAATCGTTTTTGACATTTAACGAGCACTATGTTATCATTTAATGACTAAATCCCCCTGTGAGAGCTTTGCTGTTTGCAGGGGTTTTTTATTGCCTTTTTTGCTATAATTTTGAGGATGAATAAACGCTGCATTATCCTTATTGACGGAAGTAATTTCTACTTCAAACTAAAAGATCTAAAACTACACAATCTTCTTGATTTTAATTTTGAAAAATTTGCGACATTTCTTGCTCGATCAGGAACTATAATTGACGCCAACTATTACATCGGCAGAGTGAAGCAAGACGGCACAGTTCAGTCAGATAAAATGCTCGCCAGTCAACAAAAACTTTTTGCAAATCTCAAAAAACACAAATTTAATTATGTCCTTGGTTACTTACTAAAAAATGATGGTGTTTATCATGAGAAAGGTGTTGATGTTCATCTCGCCGTTGATATGCTTGTCACAACCTACGAAAATAAAGCTGATCGAATTATCCTTGTTTCCTCTGACACAGATTTAGAACCAGCGATTAAGAAAGCACAAGAGAAAGGAAAAGTTGTCGAGTATGTTGGTTTTTCACACAAGGCTAGTGTCGCAATGGTTCGCTTCTGCAAAGAATCACGACTACTGACAAAAGAAGATCTTTTGCAGTTTATTAAGAAATGAAACACTGAGCAATAATTAAGCCCGAAGGAAATCAAAGAAATCTTAATGTTGGGGTAAATGGATACAGGATTTTCGTGCCGCTATGGAGGAAACGCAATTTCTATATCAAATACCAAACTTCTCTTCGATGCTTACTTGATTAACTCAAATTCTTCATCTTCCGTTGGTTGTTCAAACATTTTTAAGTAGTCGTTAAATTCCTGTTCTGTTATATAGAACGAATCTACTGGTGGGTTTTTGCTTCTTTTTACAGTCCTTACTCTCATCACGTCAACAGGAGTGTCTATATAATAAAATTTTGCTTCTGCTCCAATATTTTTTAAGGTTTGACGCATTTCATCTCTTTGTTTTCTGTACCAAAACCCATCATCAATGATGACATTTGTTCCAGTCTTTAGAAACCTGAGAGCTATTTCTGTAGCAAGTTTAGTCATGTTTCCATCATACTCATGAAACTTATCGTTTTGAAAGTTATCCTTTGAAAAACTATTTCCAAATATTTTGACCGTCCACTCATCTTTGGTAAATCTAACAACGCCTATTTCTTTCTCTAGTTTTCTGGCAAAGGTGGTCTTCCCAGAACCAATAAATCCACAAGTAAGATATGCAGTTGGCTTTTTATTTTCTTGCATAGAAATAATTATAGCATGAAAACGGGCAATCTGGGTAAATTATCTGCTCTTACTCAACAGTTTAAGTTTGTCTAAATCGCCATTAATTAATGCCTCTTTCTTTGCTCGTGACCAACCTTTGAGCTGAGTTTCCCGTCTCATTGCTTCCAGTCTTGAGGGAAGCTCTTCATGATAGACAAGTTTAAAACCATCCCCATCCTTAGTAAACTTAGCCGCTTTCCAGTCCTTAGTCAAATGCTGTTTTTCACGATTATGAAGATTATTAGTCTGACCAATGTAGAGCTGGTTATCAATGCTGCGGAGGATATAAACAAAAAAGGGCATGTGTAGGTAATAGATAAAAGGAATTATTTGTAGCCCATTCGACAAGTGCGACTCGCAGTGAGCTCGTTGAACTGCTCAGGGCATTCGACGCCTAAATCCAGCAGCTCTTTCATATAATTAAGTCGTTCTCTCGTCCGGCTGAAAGCCATGAGCAAGCCCATTCGATAAACTCAGGGCGCGTCGAATGGGTAGACTACCGAACGACGTTCGCACCTATTTTAGTGAATTGTCACTCGATGAAAGGAAATTTTACACTTCTAGTTTTTTAACAATTAGTTGACTATCTTTTTTATCGGTAATACAGAGGAATGGAAATGTATCGAGTGTGAGTGCTAAATGAAAGTCTTCTTCAGGAAATTCTGGATTTTTTGGATCGAGAAATATGCTATTCAATCCTTTTGTTTGTTCTTTTACCTCTTCAAAAGAATTCTCATAACCATAAAGATTTCTGAATAAGTAATCTGCGAATAGCTCATCGTCACCTGCATCAAGGGTTGGCACCAAAGAAACAATGTTGGGCTTTGTTCTTTCAATGTAATTTTTGATTGCTGAAAAGGTAACAAAACTGCCAAAGATTACTTCATCAGCTGTTTGAGCATCGACCAATCCTTGTGTGCCATGAGAACTTCGATGCACTACTACTTTTCCTGTAAAATCTACATCTTTTATTTCTGAAGGCGAGTTGCCATAGTCAAAACCTTCGATTTTAAGCCCGTTACTTTCACCAATTAAAATAACCTCAGGGTTTTTCTCACGAAAAGCAAAGGCTTCAGCTTTTGTCTTTACTGGAATAATGTAGTCAGCGTTATTTCCAAGAATATACGCTTCTACAGTTGCCGCTCGAAGAATATCGATTATTACAGCAATGCCTTTTGCTTGTTTTGCATCATGGATAATATCTACTTTCATAAATCTTAGTATACCAGAACTTTACGAGTGCATCCGGATTGGAAGAAAAAATAACTAAAGAGGTTCGAGTCACCCATTCTGGGTATGATTTTTTAGCCTTGAAAGATCTTGGGGTAGCCTTATGAACGACGTTCGTACCTATTACTACAATAATCCTGTCGAAAGAGAACTCATAAAACACAATATGCAAATGTTAAAAGGAAGAGCACCTCAGTTGTAATGTACCAATTAATAAAAACTACAGACCACATTTAAAGACTCAAAAGCATTACACCAACAACCGCAATTGCTGTACCGATAAGTTTTTTGACAACATCCTCCCTTTCTTTAAGAAAAAGTATCCCTGCAAGAATTGCAAAAATCATCGTTCCTTGATAAATAGCATTGACAAGACTTACTGGACCGAGGCTTAGCGCCCACAAGAGGAAGAAAAGGGCTAAAACATTGGCAAGCGCTGCAAGTGTTTTATGGAGTAAGTTTTCATGAAGAAAGGCTTTTATTCTTTTTTTGCTATTTTTGAGGATTAACGGAAAGCTGATTATCGTGGGAATAGCCATCGCAGCAACTATTACTGGTGCTGATGCAAAGGCGGTCGCACTTTTCATAAGGATATTAGCTATGGATATCATCATAGCTGAAAGGTAAGCATATTTCATGCCAGGATCAGCTTTGATTTTATGAGGTGCAGTACCAACACTAAGTCCTATAAATAAAACCGCTATGCCAGCATATGTCATGGGAGAGAAATTTTCACCTAAAAAGATAAATGCAAACAACGCTGTCCAGATGAGGCGAGTGCGAGAAATAATTGTCGAAATAGAAAGGCTTGTAAAGGCATGTTGTTTCATATAAACATAGATCGAAATTCCTTCAAATGCTCCTAAGGCAAGGAGTAACCAAAGTGCCTGCATTGAAAGAACAAGATGGAAGTTGAATAAGAGAAAAATAAGCGCGACTGTCAACCGGACGACTTCAAGAAACCAAGTATAGAGCGCAGGATCTTTGTCGTCTTTTAATAAAAATCGGTGGAGAAAATTAGAGGTGTTTGAAAGGAGGCCACTGATAAAAGCAATGACAATCCATGACTCAATCATTATGGTCTTTCAGCGATATCCAAGAAATTATTGTAAAGTGTTGTTGAAGTTTTGGTGTATTGCTCTTGAATTTCCAAGAAGTCTTTCCAGACTTGTTCGACTGCTTGTGGGCCGAGTGCCAAAAGATCTGGATCAACTTTGAGCCACTCTTGCAGCATTGTTGGTGTTAATTCTAAATGTCCCTGCGTGCCATATGCGTTCTGTCCTACTTTCACAATTTGATTTGGTACAACATCAGCAGTCGCAATCAGAGAGGCTTTGGGGTTCATGGTGTCTGGCAATTCTACTGTTTCTCCATGAAGATGAAAAACAGGCAGGTCACCGTCTAATCCTTTGAAGAATGGATCGTTCTTGCCCTCGTCAGTCATCTGCATTGAATAAAATTTACCGAGAGGTTCTCCGTATGACTCTCTAAAGCCAACTTCTTTGCGAGGGCTCTTTGCAATAACACCGCCTGCTGCTTTGACGAGTGTCTGCATGCCTAAACAAACTCCTAAATAAGGAATGTTTGCCTGTAAGGCTTCTTGAAGCTTGGCAATTTCATCGGGCATCCACGCTGTTTGCTGGGCAGTATCATCTGCGCTTGGTGGTCCACCCATGACAATCAGTGCATCGAAATCTTTGGGTGATGGAAAGGCTTCTCCTTGTTCAAGATTTACAATTGTCGCTTGCCAATCTCTTTTTTGCAAAACTTCCAAAATCGTTGCAGGTTGTTCTCGGGTGATATTGATAGCAATGAGGACTTTCTTCTGATTATTCATTACAGCTGAAAATATTATATCAGAATGAGGATTATCAAATCCATAGAAAACCTGAGCAAACCGTATAAGTCCATATGGGTAAGTGACGGGGCTCGAACCCGCGACATTCAGTACCACAAACTGACGCTCTACCAACTGAGCTACACCTACCAGATTATATCCTTGTTTCTAAAAATCTTCTACCGTAACCAGTTTTAAAATATTTCTCTCTTTTGACAGCATTTACTTGATTCAAACATGCTTCATAGTAAATAAGTTGTAACGGTAATCGATTCCTGGTTGCATCTACTTTACCCGACGTATGTTCTTTGAATCTCTTCTTAAGATCACTTGCGTATCCGATATAAAGTTTCCCATCGAACTCACTTTTTAGAACATATGTGTAATACATAGATCTCTACCAACTGACCTGCCCGCAACGCTCTCGCGTATGCGAGGCGGGCGGGGCTACACCTACCAAAAATACACAGTAATTATACCAAAACTACTTATATTTTTCATCTTGCAATTATAATTGTTGCTTGATACAATAAATCGTGAACTATGAGACTCTCAACAGCAGTAAAAGAAATGATGATGACCTTCTGACAGGGGAGGTTTGTTTAGTTTTTGAAAACTAAAGAGCACAGACAACCTCCTGGAAAGCGGAGGTTTTTTGTTTTTAAGAAAATATGAAACAACCAATTATTACCTTATCATCAGACTTCGGCGATAAATTTGCTGAAGCACAGATTAATTTGGTGATTACTGAGATTAACCCAGATGCCAAACTTATTGTGGGAGAAAGTAATATTACTGCCTTCTCTATCCTTGAAGGTGCTTTTATCATCCAGCAGCTTTCCAGGTTTGCTCCTGAGGGCTCAGTTCATATTGGGGTAGTTGATCCAGGAGTCGGGTCCAAAAGACGCGGTGTGATGATTAAGTCAAAAAATTTCTGGTTTGTCGGACCTGACAATGGTCTCTTATATCCAGCTGCGCAAAAAGATGGTATTGAAGCTGCATATCTTATCAACGAAGAAGTTCTGGGATCACTCTCTAATACCTTCCATGGGAGAGATATCTTTGCAAAAGCAGCAGCACATTTGAGTAAAGGGAGAGATGTCACTGAATTTGGCACACCACTCGATAGAAAAGAACTCCGTACAATTGCCTTTAAAGAACATCAAATTGTGCACATTGATCCGTATGGCAATATCAAAATCTTCACCGCAGATAATACCTTTACTATTGGAGAGATGCTTACCGTACAATTCCTGGATAGAAAAATGATTATGCCATATTGCCGTACCTTTGCTGATGTTGCAAAAAAAGAATACTTATTGTACCAAGGCAGTCATGCAACGCTTGAACTTGCCATTAATTTGGGGAATGCCGCGAAGGATTTAGGGGTCAATGTCGGAGATATCCTTCAAATTAAGAAACTTACTTCCTAAAAAGAGCCGCACTTAAGCTATTGACAGACGATAAAGCAAGGAGTATTCTAAATTTGTTCTTTCGGGGTTTTGTGTGAATCAAAATCGGTGGTCATACTCCACGAGTCACTTAGGTGACACGAGTCTGTGTAACTCAGATAGCGACCGTACAGTCGGGATGAAAGGAAGAACACGCTATCTATACATAGGAGAGGTTCTCGGGTGTGGATTTATTCTGTGTATAGTTTAGCGCACAATTCCCCGAAAGGGGATTTTTTTTTATGAAAAAAATATTTGCTTTTGGACCTCTCTTTGTCATTATTGCTGCGCTTTTGTGGAGTTTTGATGGAGTGTTGCGTATCAGTCTTTATAGTCTTCCTCCAGCAGTTATTGTCTTTTATGAACATATACTTGGGGCAGTTGTGTTGCTCTTTCTCTTTCCGCTTTGGGTAAAGGATCTCAAGAAAATGAAACGAAAACAATGGCTTGCGATTAGTGCGGTCGCACTTTTTTCTGGAGCACTCGGGACGATTATGTATACGAGTGCACTGGCACAGATTAACTACACACAATACTCAGTCGTGGTACTCTTGCAGCAACAGTTGCAACCAATTTGGGCAATCACCGCAGCAGCAATTATTTTGCGAGAGAAACTTACGAGAAAATTTATTGTATGGGCGGTAGTTGCCCTTGTTGCAGCGTACATGATTACTTTCAAAGATCTTCAAGTAAATATGGCAACTGGTTCAGGGACAATTATCGCTGCGCTCTTGGCAATTGGTGCAGGACTCTTGTGGGGAAGTTCTACGGCAATTAGTAAATATGTTCTCAACAGTGTTTCTTTTCTTACAGGAACTGCACTCAGATTTTTCCTGGCACCAATTTTTGCATTCATTATCATTCTAGGCAACAATCAAACAAATGCTTTAACAGGACTAACGACACAGCAATGGCAAACATTGTTACTTATCACTTTTTCAACCGGACTCGTTGCTTTGGGTTTTTATTATTACGGACTCAAGAAGACTCCTGCCAAAATTACGACACTCTGTGAACTGGTGTGGCCTGCATCAGCAATCTTTATTGACTACTTTATGTTCCATAAAACATTAAGTATCACTCAATTATTGGGAGTCGGATTACTTCTTTTGGCAATTTACCAGGTGACAAAGCCTCTTCAAAAGAAAAAGTAATTGTGTAGTCGTTGACCTTTTGTTATAAATAACCTATGCAAAAAATAAAAGTTACCTGCATTTTTGAAAATATGACGTTCAACCGCAGCTTTTTTGCTGGACTTGGGCAATCGCTACTTCTGGAAGTAGATGATAAAAAGTATTTGTTTGACACCGCAGAGAACTATGACGGACTTACCTACAATATGAAACGATTGGGTATAGAACTCACCGATATCCAAACAGTCATTCTTTCACACAATCATCTTGATCACTCGGGAAGCCTTTTCAGGCTATACAAACAATTTACTCAGCAACAATTATTTTTGCCCCCAGATATGCGTACTCTTGACGAAAAAAACTACGATGTCCAGTATCGAACAGAACCCAAAGATACGGCAATACAACATCTTTTAGAGTATAAAAAAACTACAATAGTACGTGAGGGGATACAAATTGCAGAAAATATGTATACAACGGGAGCTTTGGAAGCACCTGATAAAGAACAATCCCTTGTGGTAAATATCCCAGGTAAGGGACTCGTTTTGCTTATGCCCATCCAACACTCCCTGTTATTGTTGAAGCAGCGAGAAAGGTAACAAACGTTGATAACATCTACGGCATTATAGGGGGACTCCATCATGTTTTTGCGGATAATCAAAAAATCGCTGAACTTGTATCGTATATTGATTCACTTGATCTCGAATTTATTGTCCCAAGCCATTGTACAGGGTATAAAACAGTACAGGCATTACAGGATGCATTTGGCCAAAAAGTACTCGTTTCTGTTATTGGACAATTTGGTTCAGGCAATGCTGTAAGTATTTTACCGACTCTTGAGTTCCATTCCTTCAAAAGATAAACCTTAAAAATTATCTGATGCAAAAAAAGCTTCTGCTTGTCTTCTGTCTTCTTCCATTTGTTTCTGAAGAGCTTGCGCTGTCGCAAATTTCTGATTGTCTCGAAGCTTTTTCAGCACTGAGACGGTGACTGCTTGGCCATAAAGATCTTCTGAAAAGTTCAGAATATATGTTTCTGCCAGATAATCTGTTTCATTAAAGGTCTTTGCTTCTCCAATAAAAGTAAGTGCGTTATGTCGTTTGCCGTTAATCTCAGCGAAAGAAACATAAATACCTTCGGGAACCGTCCGTGCAACCATATCATTTATTGTAGGAAAACCAAGCTTTTTGCCTCGCTTATGTCCATGACGCACTATTGTCTGTAAAGTAAAGAGTACTTCCATACTATTATTATACTATATGAGGCAAAGAGGAGAAAAACTTGACGAATGTAAGAAATAAGGTTAGAAATAGAGTATGAGGTATTTTGTCAAAGAATTTGTAAACTTTTTTGACTTCCTAGGCTACTACAGTAAGAGAAAACTATTTTTGTTCTCCCGTACCTTTGAAACAGGTAAAAATCGTATCGTCAAGTTGGTAAGTATGAAAAGGGGACGGTATAATCGTCCATTTCTTCACCTTACTGGTATGGGTATTCTCGGGATTGGCGTAAGTATTGCCCCGTTTCTAGCTGAGACATACCCCCTTTTTAATAATAAAAGTTCAGGTCTTGCTTTTGGGAGTGCACAGACTAAGCAATCAATTATTGTTGGAGATGATGTCTTCCAGACCGAAATCTCCAAGAAACCCAGAGACAAGATCCTAACCTATACTGTTGAAAAGGGAGATACTATTGACACAGTAGCAAAGAAGTTTGGTATATCAACCGACACTATACGTTGGGCCAATGATTTAGCTGATGACTCTCTCTCAATTGGAGATGAATTGCAGATCCTCCCAGTCACCGGTATTGCTCACAAAGTTGCGGAAGGTGATACGGTGCATACCATTGCAAAAGAATATGAGACAAATCCACAGGGAATTGTCGATTTCCCTTTTAATGATTTTGCCAATGCCGAAACCTTTGCACTTGTGACCGGACAAATGCTCATTGTTCCTGATGGGGTAGAGCAATCGACGACTGGAACGATCTATACACCACCACGCAGGACATATATTGCGGCGCAAGGATCAGGAGTCGTCTCATCAAGCGGATTTGCCTGGCCGCTTCAAGGTGGAACCATTGGACAATATCCTTCCTGGTACCATCAAGCAGTCGATATCCTCGCCCCTATGGGTGTCCCTGTCTATGCAGGGCAGTCAGGAAGGATAAGTAACATCAACATTGGTACCTGGAATTATGGCTACGGAACTGATGTGTATATCACTGATGGTTCAGGTACCGAAACACATTATGCTCACCTTGCAAGCGTTGCTGTATCTGTCGGAGATAGTGTGGTCGCGGGGAAGACGCCGATTGGGATCAATGGTATGACCGGGAGAACCACAGGCCCTCATGTCCATTTTGAAGTGAGACGAAACGGTTCGCTTGTTGACCCTCTTCCATATTTACAGTAAAATAATTTTCTTTAAATGGAGATTGTATGAGAGAAAAAGCTCTATGGCTTTATGATGTATATCATCCCGTCTCAAAACAATTTCATCATCCAAAGATTGATGATATGTTTCCGCGGCGAGATCTTTTGGAGAAGAGACTCCGAGAAGGGAGACTTTCCTTAGGTGTTGATATTGGAGTTATTTATAGCCGTCCTGGTAAAAAGCGAAATACCGTTCCTGAGACAATTATTATTGCCCAAGATCCCCGGTTTGATAAAAAAGGCAACCTCGTGAGTGCTACGTATCGTCCTGATAGAAGGATAACTGAATATCCGGTGGTTATTGACCATGCAATTCATTTTTTTCGATATCCAGGTCCTGATGGAGATCAACCAGAACAAGCATGGGGAGTGGGAATTGATCCAAATCGAGCAATTAATGCACCAACTGTACAACAATACGGCAATGACAAAGAGGCTGCGATTCGTGATATTTTGGAGCCCCTTGGTGTTACGGTAAAATCATATACATTTAATGAGCTTGAGGCCATGGCTGATGCTTGGAAGAATAATGCTGTTATTATTAAGCATAATAGTGAATCTCAAAGCAAAAACATTCAAGTAGTTCCTTCAATGGAAGCTATACCAGAGCTAAAGAAAAATAAAAATTATGTTTTCCAACCATATTTAAATCTAAAAGGTCATATACCTGGACTTGTCCCACTCACTCAAGCCTATGCATCCCAACTAGAAGCATTTAACCCCAACGATCCTCGAGAAATAAACCCTTGTCTGAAAGAAGTTCGCATGCATTTCTTTATCCGAACCAAAAATGGTAAAACGGTTGTTGATGCTTTCCCTACGCTAAGTACGAGTGATCCGGGAGCAGAGTATGTAACCAGAAGAGATTGGACACCACTTGATCCAGATGCTTTTAGAGAACGATATCCGCATGTGTATAATGGTACGATAAAAGTTGCCAGAAAGCTTATTGAACAGGCAGGAGTACAAAATGCTTATGGAGTTGCAGACTGGGGAATAGGTACACACAAAACAAAGGAGAAGGAAATCATGCAGGTAATTATTGATTTTAATTGCCGGGGACCATATCTCGTTCCAGATTTAAAAACAGGAAGGGAAAGTCTTACTCCCACTCAACAGGAGTTTACCGATACGATAGAGGATATAGCGGAGACAGCACTGCAAGCAGCATAGTTCCTCTACAAAAATCTCACAAAATAGTGTATAATATATTCATGGCAAAAAGACCTACCGGTGTTGGCAGTAAAAGACCTGACACCCCACACAAAACAAAGAAAAGACTTGAGAAGAAACGCGCTATGCTTGTCGAAAAAGCAGCAAAGGGCATGCGTCATACTCGCAAAATCCGCTCCCTCGCATAAGATTGGAACTTGTTAGACAAGAACCACCAGCAGAATTACCAAAAAGGAGACAACATTCAGTTGTGGAGTGGAGAGAAACACCTGCACCATGGATTATTAGAATTTCTCCAGTTGCGAAAGAATAGTTAGGTGAGTGTAGCTAACCAATTGAGTACCTCAGCATCCCAAGGCTTATGCACCCAGTTAATATTTTGTCTGTCCAGCAGAATCTCTTTCAGCTTTGCCAAAGGATACCATTGCAGTTCATCAATTTCTTCTTTTTCGAAGTTAAAATCAAGATCATTTCTTCGCAATTTTAGTGCACAAACAAACTGAAACTCATTATGTGTCCCGCCACTTTTAAGAATCTTATAAAGGACGAGATCTTCTTCTGTAACCGAAATCCCTAATTCTTCTGAGACTTCTTTTACAGCAGTGCCTAAGTAATCTTCTCCAGGTCCCAGATGTCCACCAAAAAATGCTTCCCACATACCTGGTTTTATATCTTTTTTTAGAGATCTTTTTTGACAGAGAATTTGTTTTGATTCATTGATTACCCAGATGCCTGCCGTCCGATGAAAAAGTAAGTTTTTATGGACGAGACTTCTTGGTAGTGGCTTGAGAGGTTTGTTAGCTTCGTCAACCAATTGATTTTAAATTTAACCATCGGTCTGAGAACCTAAATTTAAGAGAGTTCTCCAGAGATTAAGTATCAAGAGATTACTATCTTGCAATGTATCCAGAAATTGAATCGTGACTTTTCGTGATTCGTACTTTTGTATATCTTTTTCTGTATACAGTTCTATCCTTTCTTTCGTATCATAAAAGGTTAATTGTGGATTTTTTTCTGTTTTTGCTCCTAATACACTGTTCTCAACGAGTAATCTTGCCTGTTTCTTTCTCTCTGCTTCTGATAATTGCTCTGGCAAAATAAGATATGATGCTGAAGGTAAATCTTTTAAGACATTTATTGCTTTTCCGTCGTTTGCTAGTGCCATAGATGATGCCAAAAAGCTAATGTTGACAATTCCAGCGCTCTTTGCTCGAAATAAAATTGTCCCAAAAACACCTTCATTCTCTATAAATCCTGGATTTGGCAGACCGCCTGTCAACCTGGCCAAGCCAGTGTCGTTATTAATCTCCTTTTGAATAAAAATGGTAGCAAAGGATTCTTTCGTTACGATATCAACAATTTCTACTTTTTTTGGGTCAAATGCAACGTCTGCCTGAACGGCGTTTATGGAATGGGTAATATTTTTAATGGTAATTTCCATGGGGAAAATCTCTCCAATTTTGTATTGTCCTTTTGTAGGGATGGTAAATGAAGCTGTTTTGGGTACATCTGAAAATCCAAAAAGAGAAAGGATGCGGCTTTCTCCAAAAACTATCCCTAGTGAAAAGATCGAAAAAAGGAAAATCAGGGCACTATTTAAGACTGCGGATGTAACATGCTCAGGTGATAGGTTTGTTTTTTTAACAATTGTTCTGTGACAAAGTGGACACATGGCTCCTTCTTTCCCAACACGACAGAAAAGACAGGGGATGTACTTCGGTGCAAAAAACCACGACAGCAGATATGCAACTGCAACAAAAATACCAAAGACAGCAAGCATATGAATCAGAATCCAAGCTCCAAAAATGAATAAGATACTCAAGCTCATTATGCCAAGCAAACTAAATAATTTTTTCATAGGCCTTATCTTTCAATGTAATACATCAGTACGGAAAAGTCACGCACATCACAGATAGCATCATGATTAATATCACATTTTTTGGAAGTGGCTTCACCATTCTTTCCAAGACTCGAAGTGACAAAAAGTTTCCATTCATTGATCCACAATTGCATGATAGTCGGTAGTGTCTCTTTAGAAAGTTTACCCGATCCAATAATATCAAACATTTGTAATTCGACAGGAAGCGATTGTGTATTCAAAAACAAGCGACTTGGTTTCGGAGAAGGAAAAGAGGTTGGTAGCGGTTTTGAAGTAGCGATTGGAATAACTTGTGTGGTTGTAGGGGATGATGAGGGAAGAATCGTAAAATCAGCTGTTGAAGTTGGTGTATTGGTCGGCGTACTGTTCGAGGTGCTTGGTAGAGTAGTAGGTGTAGGAGTTAGAGTAGCAACGCTACATGCATAGGTATCAAAGGTACAAGCGATATCACAAGATAGCGTGCCAGTAGCATAGCCAAGATTTGAGCATGCTTTCCCATTCAGATTGCTTCCTTCACAATCTTCTCCTCCTTCGATAATTGCGTTTCCACAAATACTGATTTTTACCTGGGCATTAACGATTGCTGCTTTGGTTTGTCCATGCGCAACCATGATCTGTCCGCTAAGAAAAACTGAAAGAAGAAAAGTAAAAAAAATGAGTAATTTGGTTCGTTTGTTCATTCATGATTTGATTGTGATTATCCGTCTTTTTTTGCTTGATCAGATGGCTTTTTGAGATTAACTTGGATATGAAAGAATCTTTTAAGCAGAAGGATGCTGGCAAGAATGAAGAGGCCAATGAGTACTCTTTGTGGCCACGGTGCGTATACCTGCCAAAATGAAAGAACTTTAAAATAGATGCCTTCAAGAAAGCTCCCCGGGACAACAGTAAAATACAGTTTTGCTGCTGCTGCGATTCCAACGGTTGTATTACCATCTTTACTCGTAGCATAAGGATGGCCTTCCAGATACGCAAAATAGTCTCCTGGTTCTGTTCGTACTGGTAGGTTAAGTTTTATCGTTACTTCTTGTGATTTCCCTGGTTCAAGATGAAATTTCTCAGGGGAGAAGATAAACCACGATTCGTCAGGTTTTAACTCTGGCTGCTTTTCATGATAGGCGACATTTACTTCATAATCTGATGCAACGTCACCTGTATTAAAAACAGTGAGAGGAGGTAATTCATAAATAATACCAGGTTTTAGCTTCTCATCTACGTGAATTTTACCAGTTCCAACACCAACGCCTATTTTAGCAAGAACTGAATGAGGAAAAGAAAGGAGAGCAAGGAAGACTGCAAATAGGACAATAAAAAAAGATCTCATCAACTTAATTATACACTATTTATGGAGTAGCTGCCTGTACTGTTATGTCAACTGATTGTTGTGCATAACTAGATGTTGAAGTAGGAGTAGTAATATGGAGATCAAAGGTTTGGGTAGCAGATGCTGCCTTGCTTGATGCAAGCGTCTGGTAGCTTGTTGTTAACGCTGTATAGTTAGTAGGTGCAGAACCACATGTCGCAACACAAAATCTGTGGACATACTGATTGCTTCCTGCTGTCGCACCCAAAGTCCATGCGGCAGTATTTTGTCCTCTGACGTTAAAATCAACCGTTACATTACCATCATTGGTTGCTGTTTGCGTATCTGAACCATTGGTACCACCTGACGTATTAAGAGCTAATGTGCCATAAGAAACCGTGCCATCAGATACCGCGACTGAAATATTTTGGACAGTAACCGTTGCCGTTACTGAAGCTGTAGTTGCTGCGCGAGCTGGAAGAACAAACACACTGAGAAGTACAAGAGACAAAATAGTCTGAGCAAGAACTAATTGTTTAAAACCTTTTTTTAATTTAATTGCAATAGTCATAGAAATTATTTATATATTAAGTAAACCAGATATAGTTTCTTGAGTCAAGAGGATTTTTAACGAGTATTTAATGTTCGACAGCCTGGATGGTAATGGTAAGTGTTTTTTCTGTAACGCTTGTTGAGGGATTTGGTGCAGTAAAGCGGAGATCAAAGTTTTGCGTGGCAGCAGGTAAGAGATTCGTGAGGAGTATCTGGTACGTATCATCTGTTATAAATTTTGTCCAGTTACTGCCACTATTTGTCGAGAACTCATGGACAAACGTATCAGATCCTGCTGTCGAGCCGAGCGTCCACCCATTGGGAACACTTGTTTTTATATTTAAATCTACCGCCACATTCCCATCATTTTCCGCGGTTTGTGTATCTGAGAGATCAATACTACTTACCGTTTGTCCTGAAGAAAGAGTGCCATAAGAAACCGTGCCATCAGTGTTAATGCTAACTGATATAACAGGTGTTACAGGAGCTTTCCAGGCGGTGTATTGGTACGTGTTGTTTTCATTGGTTTCAACTGCTGTGCCAACGGAAAAACCGTTTGAAAGAAGATCGGTAATCGCGTTTGTGATGGTACCTACATTAAGAAAGGGTTGGGCAGCGTCTCCACTCTGTGCTGATGTCCGAAGCACTCCTGCACGGGCAGTCCCACCTGTTGTTTTTTTGATCCACAGCAGACCAGGCTGGAATCCCACACCCGTGATGTTTTGGGAAGATCCTGTGCCGCTATAGGTGTCGTTGGCAAAGTTCGACCCTGTTTTAAACGAGAAATAATGATAGGTACTTCCGGCTGTATTTACTGCCGCGCTTGTTCCTCGCTGAAATCCGTCACTATTGAGTGCCTGGATAATATTGGCAGCTTGTGCTGTAGCGCTGAAGTAAAGACTCTGATCTCCTGATTGATTTGACGTCCGCCAGTTGCCCGCAGTAGCTCCAACCCTCTTTACCGACACAAAATTTGGCTGCATGGGCAACCGATCAATATTCCTGTTGTCAAATCCATCACCGATATAGGCACCTATAAGAAAATCTGATGAGCCACCTGCAATATCAGGCTTCATCGCATTCCCAAATGCCGTCCAATAATACGTGTCACCTGAGTCGTTGACTGTCGCATTTGTGCCTATGGTAAAACCATCAGAACCAAGCGCGGTAATCCCACCTGCAAATGTTGAAGCAGCGTTCCCAAAATAATGAGAAATATCTCCGACCATAACACGTGACCGCCACACGGCATACTGATCGAAAATCTGATCATGATGCTTGACCATAACCAAATCAGGAGCAAAACCAAGACCGGTAATCGAAAACCCGGAACCTGTTCCCGTATACGAACCATTTGTCATGTCAAAGGTTCCACTTCCTGCTGCTTTGGTCATAGCTCCACCAAAGGCAGCATAGTTCAACGTATTACCACTACCATTGGCGTTACTTGACGTACCAACTTGAAATCCTCCTCCTGATCGTAGCTCCTGAATGTGATTAACAGCGCTTGCCGCATCTGTTGGCAAAAATGAACGGTCACCGTAATTTTCAGTATTACTCAGTACAGCAGTCACAGCAGTTGTCGCATTAGCATTTTTGGTAAAGACAAAATTGGGACGAAAGGTTAAGCCGCTGTCGACACTTGAGTCAATGTTTCGATTATCTGTTGCGTTACCAGTGTATGTCCCCACATCCATGGCGCCTGATACTTGCTTAAACGCGAAAAACCAATACGTATTGCTACTGGTATTGACTGTCGCGTTATTGCCAATCGTAAAACCACTGGAAGTAAAACTCTGTATCATTTGACCACTACTATCCTGATTGGTATTAATAAAATAGTCCGTGGTATTGGCACCCATGGACGATGAACGCCAGACTGCGGCTGATGCTCCAGACCTTTTTACAACAACGGCATCAGGTTGAAATCCAGTAGTAATAGTTTGGGATGTACCATTGCCAGTATATGATCCAACACAGAATGTCCCACTAGCGGTACAATCAGATCCGTCAAATGCAACCCAATTATGCATTATATTACTTGAGTTAACATCAGTGCTGGTTCCCAAGGTAAATCCATCACTATCAAGTGACTGAATAGCATTTGTTGTCAGATCTGCTTCTGCTTCAAATTTTACTGTTCTTTCTCCTGTCATAGGAGAGCTTCTCCAGAGTACACCATCGTTTCCGGCAGTAGTGTTATCTTTCAGAAGGACGAGATCTGGAGAAAAACCAAGTCCAGTTATGGCTCTATTGTCAGTCGCGTTTCCGATATAGTAGCCGCTCTGGATAGAAAAGGTGGCAGCATGGGCTTTTTTTACCCCTGGACGCAAGATTTCACTAAGTCCTTTGTCTATAACATTGGGATCTTTCATTGCCCAATAAAGAGAGTCTACAATGTTTTGCTCCTGTACTTGCCTGGTTGCATAATCGAGTAAAGCACCTGAAGGAAATCCCGCAAAAAGAAGTGAAAGGCTAAGAAGGGTTATCGATATTGGTTTTGTTATTGTCTTAATTATTCGCCACATAGGTATATGCTTCTTCAGATATTTTTTTCATGATCTCTTTTGCGGTTTCCCTGCCACCACTGTTTTTTGCGTCTACCATAACCGTGATAAGATACGGACGATCGGGTACGTAGACAATACCAGAATCAAGATAGGTAACCTGCGGATCGTGTTCTCCTATTTTGTGAGCAAAGGTGACTTTTGTTGGGACACCGTTATCTAAAAATTCATTAAAACGTGTCTCAGAAAGCCATGTAAGAAGCATTGTTGAATATTCACGTTTGAGATAGCTTGAATTGTAGAGTGTTCGGAAAATACGTGAGTATTCTTTTGCTGTAATATTGTACTCTTTGTCATACATTTCATCCATGCCAAGGGCTAAAAGCATATCTTCAAAATCTTGCGCGGAAAGATTACGGATAAGAATACGGTGCGCCGTATCATCGGAGTTAACAATGAGTTCTTTTAGAAGCTCCTCTATGGTAAACCGTGTCCCTGCAGGTTTTTGATAGAGGGTACCAAACGCATCATTTCTATCTTCATAAAAAAGTACCAGTTCGTTTGACAGCTTCCATTCTCCTTTTTCTACTTTTTTCATCACTGCCAGAGCCGTTGGCATCTTACTGAGCGATGCTGGCCAAAACCGTTCATCCTGGTTGATAGAAATGTTAGCGCCCGTGTTGAGATACTCAATATATACGCCAACGCGACTACCTTCTTTCTCATAATGCCTAACACTGTCTGTTACCTTTTTCCTCAGTGGTTCTATGGTACTAAAAAAATGTTTTTGGTCGATGAAGCTTCGTGCAGGATCAATCAAGGGATAAGGATTGTGAAAGGAGGGAAGGGGCTCACGTTTTTCATACACGATAAAGGCAATTGTTATGACATTTGTGACAGCTAAAATACCAGCAATGAAAAGGTAAAATTTCTTTTTTTTCATTCGTGGAATAAGTTTAACATACTTTCGTAAGGGGATGAAACAGTATTAAATCCGTTATATAGCCCTACCTAATCTGACATTTTGTTTTGCGGTCATTATATGTCAACGGAAAAGTCGTGATGATTGAAACCAGAGAAGAGACGTGATATGATTTTTGTGAAATATGTTCATAGATGCTGCACCATACCTCTCTAATCCACTTGTCTTAATTGGCTTTTCTCTTTTTGTATTAGTGGGTCTTTTTACAACTGTTGTCAAATTAGGCATAGGACCGCACTTAACAAAAAAGGCAAGAAAAGAAATAGTAAATCAAGTGTTGCGCTATGGATTTATTGTTTCAGTACTTGTTATTCTTTCTGGATTCGCCTCAAATGTACTTGTCACACAACAACCTTCTATAAAAGCTGTTGAAGCACCGTTGATACCAACCACGGATTTGATTCCATTTCATTTTGGTTGGGTATTTATAGGTTATTTCAACTTCGAAAGCGAAACCTACGTCGACGGAAATTATCTTCGACAGGTATATCGTCCTGATACGACAAAAAAAGATCAGAAAACACCAGTTCTTGGTGATATTTATCAAATAACTAAAGCAAGAAATGTGATTATTAAGAACTATGCGACTGATGGACTACGTAATCAATTTGTTTCACCGATAGCGATTTTAAATAAACCAATTGATACTGTTCCTATATTGGCTGATGACGACTATACTGGGGTATTACTACCCAAAAATACACTGGTGATTATTGACGAAGTAACTATTGATGAAAATGCACCAAATGGTTTGCATTCAGTATGGGTACTTGTTCGAGTGTGTCATGTTGATGACATCTTTTGCCAAGAAGCGGTAAAAGCTTTAAAGGAAGATG
>ERZ1292645.289-Hain-H14-02um-R2-289-length-19523-cov-13_pt1 | contig 19523 bp, 27 predicted proteins | sample MGYA00564401_ERZ1292645 | MGnify/ENA primary metagenome ERZ1292645 (study PRJEB36523, sample SAMEA6512644) | groundwater metagenome | collected 2019-01-09 | study: AquaDiva: Metagenomics assemblies of 32 groundwater samples | reverse complement strand
TCGTTCCAAAGCCCTCTTGGCGAGGAATAGAAAAGAATCTAAAGTTCATGACAAAGGCAGGACATCTTGTGCAGTCAGAAGGTGAGAGAATAATTGCAGACAGGCTTTACGAATGCAAAATTGACTACACATATGATTCTTTGATAGAAATTGACGGCGAATGGATAAGGCCTGATTTTATCTTGCCAGGATTAAACAATTTAATCATCGAATACAAAGGAATGGATAGTTCAGAGTATAATGAAAAGTTTATGAGGAAATTGGAAGTTTTGAGAAGCGCAGGGATGCGGGTTATAGTTTTGAGGGAAAAGGATTTGGGGAGGATAATAGAAATAATTATATAGTTTTTATAGATAATGAACACCCCTGGCGTATTTTCTTACTGCCGAAAATCCGATTGGTGCCGTAGTTTTTACTTACTTTAAAACTACGAGGGAGTGGGAAGGGGAAATTATAGTTTCAATTGAATCAGAGAATTTAAAAAGTTTTAAATATGGTTTGTACTTAATGAATACAATATGATTACTCTTAACACTAAAGAAGTTGGTCGTATTATTAAGAGTCCATTGAGATATCCCGGTGGAAAGTCTAAAGCATTAAAAAGAATACTACCCTTGATACCCGAGTATGATGAATTCCGTGAACCAATGGTTGGTGGGGGGTCTGTATTTTTCGCACTAAAACAAAAATATCCAAATAAAAATTATTGGATCAATGATATAAATACGGAATTATATTATTTTTGGAAATATTGTAAGGAAAAACCTAACGACCTCATTGCTGAAATAAGAAAGTTAAAACAAAAGTATAATGATGGGAAGGAACTATACAAATATCTGAAGTTACAGAGAGAAACCCCAACTAAGTTGCAAAGGGCTGCCAGATTTTTCATACTAAATAGAATATCTTTTTCAGGCCTAGTAGAATCTGGGGGGTATTCGCAACAAGCATTTAAAAAAAGATTCACTGATTCCTCTATAGAACGAATATATGGTGCATCAAAACTATTACAAGATGTAAAAATTACAAATATAGATTATTGCTATGTCGTGAAAAAGAAAGGAAAAAATACATTTATTTTTTTAGATCCTCCCTATATGTCTAATAAGGAAGCAAAACTTTATGGAGAAAGAGGTATGCTTCACATAAATTTTAGACACGATCGTTTTGCTAAGTATATTAAAAACTCAAAACATAAATGGCTCATAACTTATGATAATTGTTCTGGAGTGCATAAATTATATAATTTTGCAAATGCGGTAGAATTAAATATTCACGGATGGAAATTACAATATGGTACTAATAATGGTGCAAATAATTTACAAAAAAAGAAGGCAAGCATAGGGAATGAATTATTCATTTTTAATTACATGGTAAAAGCAGACTAATAAAGGGGGCATATGCCATTTAGAGAATTAAAGTTGAATATTGAATACAATTCTGAGATTACAGATGTTACTAGAGATTTCTTTATTCCTATCCTAAAAATGTCTAAATCTTATAGACGTGTATCTGCTTACTATTCTTCCAACTCTCTAAAACTGATAGCTGAGGGATTATCGGCCATGATTACTAATGATGGGACAATGAGATTGTTAGTTTCTTATTTGGTATCTGAAGAAGATTTTGACGCTATTCTTCATGCCAAAAAACAACCAGAAGAGATATTAAATTCTATGAAAATAGATGATGAAACAAAGCTTAGAGAACTTATGACTGATAAAAATGTTTCAGCTCTAGGATACCTAATCGCTGCAAATAGAATAGATGTGAAATTTGTTATATGCAAAGGGAAAGGAATTTTTCATTTAAAATTTGGCATTTTCACAGATGATATTGGAGATAGAATAAGCTTCTCTGGGTCGATTAATGAAACATATGAAGGACTAACTGATAATATTGAAGAATTCAAGGTTTTTAGAAGCTGGGCATCAGAAGAACGAAAATATTTAGAAGGTGATTCCGACTCTTTTGATAAATATTGGAGTGGTAAAATAAATAGAAAGGACTACTTAATTATAGATATGCCTGAAAAATTCAAAAATACAATTATAAGAGTATACAAAGAATCGGGAAATCAGGTTAAAAACTCTGTAAAACAATTACCAAAATTATGGCCACATCAACAAACTGCAATTGATAAGTGGGTAGAAAATGGATACTTTGGAATAGTCGAAATGGCTACAGGAACAGGTAAAACAATTTTAGCAATTTCATGTATAAAACACATGGCTGAGAAGCATCAGGATAATTTTTTGATAGTAATTGGTTGCCCCACTAAAGTCTTAGTATCTCAATGGGAAGGTATTATAAAAAGTTATATAAGCGATTTCGAGATAATAACGATTTCAAAAAATGAAACAAAAGATTCTATTTATAGATCTATACTTAACTCACCACAAGACAACCATATAATAATTGGCGCATATGCCTCGCTATCAAAACCTTGGTTTACAGATATAATCATAGAAAAATACAAAGGTAAAATACTTTTTATCGCAGATGAAGCACACTGGTTAGGAGCTGAAAATTTTTCAAATGCACTTTCTGACAGATACACCTATCGGCTCGGACTTACAGCAACACCCGTAAGATATTTTGATATAGTAGGGACTGGGAAACTTTTGGATTATTTCAAAGGCACTATATTCAAATATACTCTAAAAGAGGCAATACGCGATGGATGGCTAACCCCCTATGATTATTACGTATTTTTTGCCTATCTAAATGAAGAAGAAGTAAAAGAATATCAAAAACTTACTAAAAAATATTCAAGAAGCATGTATATAGGCAAAAAAAATGATCAAGAAGATAAACGCTTAACGCTAATATTAAATGAGAGGGCCAAAATAGTCAAAAAAGCAACAGACAAAATAAATGTTTTTACAGAAATATTACAGAATTTGCATAACCAAAAAAAACTGAACTCCTTACTTATTTATGTAGAAGATAATGAACAGCTCTCTGAGTTTCTAAATATTATGGAAGAGTTTGACATAGAATATAGAAAAATCGATGGTGATACTAAGGACGTAGACAGAGAACTTATACTCAATGATTTATCAGAAAACAAAATAGATTGCGTAATTGCTATGAAAGTATTAGACGAAGGGGTAGATATCAAAAGATTGAGTAGGGCTATTTTTATTTCTAGTTCTGGAAATTCAAAGCAGTTTATTCAACGAAGAGGTAGGATACTAAGGAAAGCAGATGATAAAAAAGTAGCAGAAATATACGATATTTGTGTACTTGTAGATACTGCAAATCAAAAAGATAATGATTTTAGAAAAGTAGAAGAAAAGATTACATCCAGCGAGTTTAAAAGATTAGCGATTTTTAGTATATCTGCACATAATAAGACCGACTGCTATACTCAATTGGAGAGGACAGGTAAAAATTTAAATATTGATGTATATAACATCATTAATAACGTGAGAAAATATGAAAGATGATGAGTCTAGCAAGCCAGAAATCAAGTTGTTAAGTTCTATAATAGATGATGAATTAAAATTGGAAGAAGATAAGGAATTAAAAGAAATAATTAAAAGGAAAGCAGAGAATATCTATCCACTACTATCTTTTTTAGGAACACAAGACTTAGAGAGTGATGAAATAAAAAAGAAGATAAAATCACTTATAGAAGAGGGGTAGCTGTATATGTATATAAAGCAAATTAGATTGAAAAATTATAGATGTTATAGAGAGGCTAAAATAAAATTTGGCCTTGAACATAGAAGTAACAAGAATATAAACTTAGCTACCGGAGAAATCAAAGCTGGAAAAACAACCTTATTTAATGCTGTTGGCTGGTGTCTTTATGGTATTGAAACACAATTTCTATTAGGCACAAAGACAGAAGATAAAGATGAGAAGCCAATTCCAAATGAAAAATCGTATGAAGGAGATAAGACGCTAGTCGAAGTAGAGATAGACATTAAAATTCCAGAGAACAGTTCAATAGAAAGTTTAAGTATAAGACGAGCATCTACATTTATTAAAGGCGCAACATATCCATCAAGCACGGATTTTACTATAAATGCTTACCGTGCTGGAGAAAAGTTAAAAATAACTGATTATTATAAATTCCGTGACCAATTTCTTCCAAAAGATCTTATCCAATTTTATCTTTTTGATGGAGAATATCTTCAACATACTGCTACAAATAGCAATTTGAAAATAAGAGAAGGACTAAGAAAATTATTTAATATAGAAAAAATAGAAAATGTGAGTGAGATGGTAGGGGAGCTAGTAGAGGAGTGGTATAGGCTATCAAGTAAAATACCAAAACAGAATAGCAGAATGAATGAAATTGATGATGCGATTGCAACACTGTTAGAAAGAAAAGATAGTGAGAGAAAAAATATAGCAGAAGAGGAAAAAACAAAAGCAGAATTTATATCTCAGCGTAACACATTAAAAGAGGAATTAAGTAAATCTCACGACATACAAGAGGCGATGAGTAAATTTAGTTCATTTGAAGAAAAAGAAAAAGAAATAGAAGAACAATTAAAACTGGAAAATAATATTTATTATACAAATATTTTGACAAATGCTTATTTAATAAATGGAAAAACAATTTTACAACAAGTAAATACAATTGTGGAAAAAGAACCAATAATTAAGAGTTTGCCTGCCTATGTTCGTCAGGGACTCCTAACTCGCTTGTTAGATAAAAATAAAAGAATATGCATATGTGGGACCCCTATTAAAGAGGGTTCTAATGAAGAAAAATCTATTATTTATGAATTAACGGTTGCGGAATCAGAAGGGCGATGGGACTTCTTGCTCGATTTAAAATCCAGAATGACTGAAATATTAATATCAACAGATGAAAAGATAAAGATAATACAAGGTAAAGCTGAAGAAATAAAAAAACTAGACGAAAAAAGAAAAGAGATTATAAAACTTAAAAACGAAGTTCAGAAAGAATTACCAAAAGGTAAAATTGATGTTACTTCATATAAAAGTAACCTAAATAAATTTACGACTTTGAGTGATGAGATATACGATGCAGAAAAAAACCTAATGGCCTATAATGATAATATCAATAGATTTGAGTTCGAAATTCAAAATTTAAAACAAGAACGTGAAAAAATATCAGATAAGAGCGAAGAAATTAGTGCTCTAAACAAGAACATCAAGATAAGCGAGTACCTTAAAAAAATATTCGACCGATTTAATAAAGAAATATTAAATAATATAGCATCCGAATTGGAAGCTGAGATAAATTATCTTATAGCACAGAACAATAAAATATCTGAATTGAATGTTAAGATAACAACTGATAACAATAACATAGATTTTAAATTTGTAGAAAGAGATTCAACCAAACACTATCTAACTGGTGGCCAAAACCAACTATTTGGTATAATCATTATGGCTGCATTTGTCCGTATTATGGATAAAAGAGGGAGAGATAAATTACCTTTTGTATTTATGGACAATCCGTTTTCATCCATTGATAAAGAGAGTTTAGAGATTGCAAGTACCAATTTAAGTGATTTATTTCGAAATGCACAAGTAATACTGTTTACAACTAATGATAAATTTGATAGGGTGTACACTGCTTCAAAAGAAAGTATATCTACTGCTATAATTCTTAGTAATGATGGAAATAATGTAAAATTTAACCCATATGGTGCATACGATGGCTAAAAACATAAAAGAATTCATAGCAATTAATGTGGAAAAAAAGCTGATAAAAAGAGATTTACTAATTGGAGAGGGAATAAATACAGCATATTTAGAACCACTAGCGAAAGCTTGGAATGAATATGGAATTGGAAAGCAAGAGATAATATTTCTATCAATAGTTGTAGCGCATAAATGTGCTAATAAGATAAAAGAAAAGGATTCTCTGGATTGTGAAAAAGTGGTAAAAAGCAGTAAAACTACTGACATGGGCCGATTAAGTGATTTTAGTGAGGAAAAGCTAACATTCCTTATATCGATATTGATTTCTAAATATGGAATTAATGAAGTAGTAAATAACATCGGTGGAATATGGGAAGACATTAGAATCATGGCCGAGCAAGGTATTAGAATATTGTATTGTAAAATATATAAAGAAAAAACTATAAGCACTGAGATTTTTAACACAATATTAAATTTAGATGAAGAATTAAAAATTTGAATATAAAATAAAAATAACGAAACGCCCACTCTCTAACGACGAAACTATATTCTGCTTTGCAAAAATTGATATTAAAATAAGTAAAAACTACGGCACCAATCGGATTTTCACTTTAGATAAAAAAGAGTTGGGGGAGATGCTCCGCACATATTGACTCTCTGCAATTGAAATTTGTAATTATCTAGAAAGTATAGAAACTATTATATATTTATATATTTCCATCTTAAGTAAAATGGTTATAACTACAGCACTTATAGCAAATATTATTGGTCTAATACCTACTTTCATGAACGCCTTGAAAGAGAAACATTATGTCAAAAGAAGTAATGTAACAGTTAATGGTTTAGCTTCAATTATTGTCGGAGCAACATATTTTTTAACAAACCCTTCTCTAAATTTATGGAGAATTCCTTTAGCAATAATTTTAATAGTTTATGGAATTGTTGTAGTATACATGATAAATACGGATTGGGATAAAGCAAAAATAATTGGGAATGGTAAGGTATCATTTATTTTATTATTAATTGCAGGATTAATTCAAGCTGGATTAATTTTTGCTTAATTCATTAAAAAGTATTTCAATAAAGGTGAATAAATGGATTTTTTACTGCCCCTCACAATTATTGGTTTTATCGTTTCATTTTATTCAATTAGTGAGGGATATAAAAAAAGGAATTTATTATTCAAATTTAGTTGGTTTGATAAATTATTATTACTCTTTTTATTTATTACTTTAATTATAACTATTTTTATTCAAAATTTTTATTTAATCCAAAATCCAGAACCAGTATATTACTCATTCAATTGCAATGATGTAGGGGATTGTTACAAATTGACATATTCATTTATTTTATCAATCTGTGCTTTTCTTATAGCATTTGTGATTGTTGTTTACTTTGTTATTAAGCTTAATTCAAAGCATATATTCCAGAAGGGGAAATTTATTGAGAATTCATTAGATAACTTAAATAAGCATAAATATGCAGAATTGTCAGCAGATCTAGAATTATTCCACAATGAATTATTAAAAAAGTACAAAAAACCTAAACATTATTTTCTTCTAAAATATATGAGATATTGGCTAATTGAAAAATTAGGATTACAAAATAAAAAAAGCCTAAAGTATAAACTAAACAAAGAATCAAAGAAAAAACAGAAACTAATGTCTTATCTTGAATTTAAGAAAGAAGAAAAAATAAATTATGAAAGGTTTGGACATATTCTTAATCATTTTGAATCAAAAAATCCAACATGGAAAACTAAAATAAAACATATTTTCAATAAATTAAGATTTATAAGGAACAATAAAATAAAATATTGTGAGCTCATTGACAATTTTTATAACGAATTAGCAAATGATACTAATTATATTGAGTATTTAATTGAAAATAATTTAAATACTGCTTTAGATATATTGAAAACCCAAACCCATTTTAATAAAGAAAAATTATGGGATAAAATTGGCAGGTACTTAATCAAAAATACTAATAGTAAACTATACGCAGAATTAAATGAAAGTTATTCTGGTAATCGTGAATTATTAGACTTTTTATTTAATGACCCTTCAAAATGTGCAGAATTCTTAACTTGGAAACCTATTGGTGACTTTGTTATTGAATATATTGAACATCAAAAAAAGAAGGAGACTGATGAAGATAATTATCAAGAAAATAATTATGATATTGTTAAGAATAATTCTCCAATTTATATGGGAATTAGATTTTTTGATATAATGGTTAACAAGGCCTTAGAACAAAAAATAGGAGATCATATGTGGCTTTATTATTTAGGATACTGGACTGAAAAAATTGTTAATAACATTAAATATAATAATGAATCTTCTGCCGAATTTAAAAACATGTATGAATATTATTTGTACCAAATCTTTGATACTTATAGGGGATGGATTCAATATATTATTAGGAATGATTATACATTAACCGAAGGAACAGGTCACGCAAATATAATTGAATCCGCAATTAACTCTTTTACATTTGCAATGAAAGATATTGCAAAATCTGAGAATGTTCGTGATAAATTTAAAAGTTACTTAAGGGAAATTTATTTAAATACTTATATGGAACTAGCAACTTCTTCTCCTAGAGAAAAATTAAACCAATATCAAGATTACTTTGATAATTGTTTATCTGGGAGGGGAGATCATGGTCCAACAGAATCTAGATTTATTACATTTCTGCAAAATGCCGTAAATAATCCTAGGGAAAGGGAATTGTGGTATAGGGGTGCTGAATGGAATATGCAAAGCAGCAATCGACCTAAATTAATACAGTTTCAACAATTATTAAATTCTTTAACTAATCCTACCAGAATAATATAAATATTCTTTTCCTGTTCTTAATGTATCACTTCGCTCTTTTGATAGAACGCCCCCAACTCTTTAGTCCTTCGGACAGTTACACTCGCTACGCTCGATATTGATTAAGTGAAAATTCGACTCTTCGGATGCAGGTTTTCGGAACTTCGTAACCGGCAAAGGATTTAACAAAATTTCTATATGTTAAACCTAAGTTTATTTATCTTTTAAACCTATAAACATAGGCATTTTTTCTGCTCATACCTACGCCCTTTCCATATTCAAAATCAATATCAGAGCTATCCCTCAACTTTTGCAAACAAGTTGTCACTGACCCAACTGATGCTTTTAGTCCATTGGCTATTTCTTTTGATGTGTGCCATTTGCCTTTATGTTTTTTAAGGAAATCATAAACCTCCTGCTGTCCCATATTTATATACAGTAAAAACAAAATTATATTAATCCTTGCTTTTTATCAGATTTCATGGATACTCGCCTCTTAAAAATCCTCGAACAAGAAACAGCTAAAGAAAAAGCCAAGAAGAAAAAGAAGCCTATCTTCAAATTAAAGAAAGAGAAATCAATAATGTACTACTCAGGCTGGCACAAAGACGACAAACCTATAGATAAAGAAGAAAAGACAGAAAAACAAACAAAGCTTAAATGAAGGAAATCAAATGCAAAGAATGCGGAAAACCAATTCCAGGCGTGGACTATAATGATAAGCATGTCCAATGTCCGCATTGCGGAGCTGTCTTTTCTAACGAGTAAAGCTTATTTTTAAAATAAAACTTATTTCTAGCTAAAGGGGGTGATAGAATGAACTTCATAGAACTATACGAAAGAATAGATACAAGAATTAAAGAATTAATGAATGAAAGTAAAGACGAGAAAGAAGCTAGAGCATTAGCTTGGGAAGAATATCATAAAGAGATTTTCAAGGATTAAAATTTCCTTAGGTTGCCAGCACCGAGGTTTATTCAGTTTGGATCCTCTTCTGGCTGACAACCTAAAAATTTCATACAGCAAAGCATGCTTCTGGATTGCCTTTCATATCTAAGAATTCCAAGTCCCAAGCAAGAGCGAATCTTACTAAAGAAACATCACCGTAAGGGTCTTCGCTTGTGCCAAGAGACTTGATTAACCTGATGTATTCCCTCTTTGTGATATTTATAGCTTCTTGGGCATTAGTTCCTGTCAATAGAGACTCTATAAGCTTGGTGCACGCCATTTTAAAAGGAAGAGCATTATTATCCTTGTTTGGCGATGCATGCCTTGTGGGATCAGCTACAAACATAAAATTCTCCATGTAACCGATATATGCTTTAGCGCCCTGCTTAAAAGCTATGTCTCCAAGCCCTGCCAAAGAGTCGCAAGCCAGCGCATATACAATTTTATCTTTGGCAAGATTTATATTTTTGCTGTCAAGAATTACCTCATCTTTATGCCCCCATACAGTCATTTTGTCTCCATGCCCATTCAAAAACACTAACCCCGGGCTCTCATGGGCCATGCTTTTTTCCAAGTTTGGCCTGGTCGCCTTTTTCCCCTCAAGGTCAGCAACATGGATTCCTTTGAATTTCTTAGCTATTGTTATTGCATCTTTAGCGAAATAGTGTAAATAAGATGTAGCCGTGTCATAACCCGGCCTAGTCAGCAGAAAACATTTGGTCATTTTTACACATTGCTTGTCAATACTTTAAGCATCCTTATTTGCGTTTGTACTATTTTCCTTCCGAATTCGTCTCCCTTCTCAATATGGCTTACTAGATCCTTCACAGTCAGCTCTTTGTCGCCGCCAAGCATTATCTTAGATTCTGGGCTTATAGCATTAAACCTTGCCAAAACCAGCTCCTTCTGCTCTTCATATACATCAACTTTGTCGCTTGTCATAGTATGCCTAAAACCTCCATTTTTTCCAGCATTTTCTTTCCTAGGGCTGTGTTCTTTGAAATCTCATTGTAGGCAGCATTCCATGAATAGGGCTTGTTATCTATTATTACTATGACTTGTGACCTTTCAGGCTCAGGAAGATTAGCATACGCCCTTAAAAATTTTTCTTTGCTCATTACAACACTTCACCTGCAGCCTTGAACTAATCCAATATCTTAACGCTTTAAATGTATTTAAATCTATCTATTGCCTTTTTCGATTATGGACATTTTTGAATTTATTTTCATCTCAATCTTTTCCATTCCCTCTTTTCTATTAGATGGTCTATTTTATACTTACGACACTTAGTTCTTTTGATAATTTCACCTTCTCTTACATAATACTCCCGGTTACTGAGGAAATAACACACAGTATATCCTTTTTGCCTTAAAATATCTATAATCCTTCTATAAGCCTCAGGTTTGCAATCAACTGCTTTTTCTTTTTTCTCATCTATTCTTATTGACTTTGCAGCTTCCTTGAGGTCTTTTTCAACCTCGTCCTGCTCCTTTGTTGTTGCCAGAATAATGCTATCATGCTCGCCTTCATACCATGTATAGTGCAATTCAAAAAGATTCAATCTTTCGTTTTCCATTTGACCTTTTATTCCTCCAAATCCCACTCTCTAATATAAGGAGTTTCATGAGGAGAATTATTTATTTTTTCAGGATCTTCGCATGAGAGATTATTGACTATTCTTTGCCACATTTCATCATTCTTATATTTTTCAAAAAAATATTTTGCTTTTTCAAGCAAGTCAATTCTTACTCTATCCCACGCCTTTAACGCGCCTTTATAAGTTTTATGAATGCTTTCGATTGAATTATGCTCAGGTCCGCTGTGCCCAACTACATAAACTTTTATTTTTCTGCTCATTTTCTTTTACCTTTATTCTTTTCATCTCTGACCTTTTGAACCAAATCTTCAATCTGGCTTTGCTTGATACCCTTTTTGGCTTTACGCAATCTTTTCAATACGTCACGGAGTTTTTTGAACCTAATGCCATCTTTCTCAATTTCCCATGTATCACTGCACTTTGGCTGTTTGTTGATTATTGATATAAGCCATTTCTTTTCAAGTATTTTTGGATGCGCTATTCCAATCTCTGCATATGCTTCTAAAGCTTCTTCCAGCAGTTCATCAGTCAACTCCTTTAGCTCTTTGACTGATACCTGCAATCCTTGCCTTAATACTTTCTTTGCCATTCTTATTTTAACTTGTTTCCATAGATATTCTTACATAATCTTTTTTCAGATTCATTGATGCAATACAATCCTGCCTTTTGACTTGCAGCTCTCACAAAGGACTTTAATATTTACAAGTGCATCAGTAAGTTTTCCCTCCTTTCCGCAGATTTCGCATATTTTATAGCTTTCCCTCTCTGCTTTATGAATCATTTCAGCTGTCTTTTCATCTGTCCCATCTGTATAAAACCTTAATCCGCCTACCTTCTCTTTTACCTGAACTACTCTTACCTGCTCATATTCTGGATTTTTCTTCTTTTCTTTATCAATATGGCTTTGTATGTCAGCGCATAGTTTGTCTATTAAATCAAACCATCCGTCTTTGACTTGAAAGCCATAACGCATTAGGCTTTTTTTAGGATCATATCTTTCTTCCTCAGGGAAAAGCTTTGGGTATTTTTCAAAAAGCTTTTTTGTATTTTCAGGGTTCATTTTACAATAAATAAGGAATTTTTTCAAATATTAAAAAATTCCGAATTTTAGCAGATTTAGTCTTTGATATAGTTATTTAATGTATGATGCTGGTTTATAATACCTTCTCTTGAAATAACAACTTTTCCTGGCTCAAGGACGTTAAAGTGGGAATAATGAGGATTTCTGTATGAAAATCTTATCATCCAAAAACCAAGTATTATTGATGCTATTCCAATTGAGCCTATAATCAATCCCCACGCTATTCTTGCAACAATGAAATTAACAATGGTATGGTGTGCTTCATACTTGTAGCCTTTATCAGCTACATATATTGCCCCAATCAAAATAAGAAGTCCGTAAATGATTGCAAATGCACCTGCCCCAAACCATCTTGCAGGTCTGCCTCTGATATGAAACCATTTTGCAGAAACCTGCTTGTCTGATGCTTTCCATTCTTCATGCTTGACTTTGTTGTACATGACAAAAAACAGCAAAATTAAGCCGATGTAGATTAGCTGATAATTTGCTGAACCGAATATCAACAAAGCAAAAGATGCCATGATGAAAAACACGAGCCATTTCTTGGATTTGGTTACAGGATTTATTTTCAGCAGCAAATTGCTGATAAGGCTGTTCTCGGCATGATGCTTTTTGATTTCCCCTTTCTTCCAAGAGATGAATATGCCCAACAATATCAATGGCGAGCCTGCAAACAAGCCGATTACAGGCACAAAAAGCAGCAATATGCCTAGCAAAATCATCAAGAATCCTTGTGTTCTGAAAAGAGTTCTTATTATGCCCATTATAGAATGAACAAGATTAACATATATTTAAATCTAACGCATAACTAACGTTTATATAACCTAAATATTTATTACACATAACTCCAATATTTCTCATGATTAGGGATATTGCTTATTTGAGCAGAAGCCGGAAGAAAAAGGAGATTCTCAAAATTTTGGACAAGCCAAAGACACCCACACAAATAGGAAAGCTACTCAAAATTAGCAGGTCAAGCGCTAGCCAGATGCTGCTGGCAATGGAAAAGAAGCAATTTGTAAAGTGTTTAAACCCCGAGGATAGAATGGCGAGATATTATCAGGCGACTGAGAAAGGTTTAAAAGTTTTGAAAGAATTGGAAGAGATTGAGGGATAGGCTGGATATCCTATTTATTTAAAAGGAGTAAAAATATAGATAGAGGTTATAACTATTTTATTGAAATTATTTCTATTGGAATTTGTACTTAGCTATATTTAAAAACCAAAAAGTATTTAAATATTAGAATATTCTAATATGTAATATGGGGGAATTGTACAAAATCCACGCAGAAATGTGCAAAGTATTCTCGAATCCTACTAGACTCGAGATTTTGAATTTATTAAGAGATAAAGAAATGTCTGTTACAGAAATCATAAAAAAGACAAAATTAAGCCAAGCAAACATATCCCAGCATCTAAGCATTATGAAAAACAAAGGAATAGTCGCATCAAACAGAAAAGGCAAGAACATCTACTATAAACTTACAAACCCAAAAATCATCAAGGCGTTTGATATAATAAGGCAAGTTTTAATGGACAGGTTAAAAAATAATAGTAAAATTGTTGAGCGGTTGTGATGGGAATATGAATAAGCCAAATATAAAGGAAGTTGACAATGTGTCAAAAATAGCATTAATCATTTTGGTTGCTATAGTTGGATACTTCCTTGTATTCTTAATTATAAGCCCATTATTTGTCCCAAAACAAACACCTATGATGCAGATGATGGGCGAAGCGATGGGAACAAATGTAATGAATTTTTCTACAACAAATTCAATTATAATAAATTTAATTTCATTGATTTTTGCTGCCGGATTAGGATTTTTAACATCATTATACCTATTTAGAACAAAAACAGGAGATAGGGAATACAATATTTTAAGAAAGGCTTTATCTCAAGACGAAAAGAAAATTTTAGATGAAATTAAGAAAGCAAAAGAAATAACACAGGACTCATTAAAATTTAGATTAGATTGGAGCAAAGCGAAGGTTTCAACAATTTTGACTAATCTTGATAAAAGAGGATTAATACAAAGAGAAAGAATCGGGAAAACTTACAAGGTATACCTACAAAAATAATGGTTTAAAACGGTTTAAGTGGCAAAGTAGTTATAATTATTTTACTGCTTGATTTACTGGTGATGTTGAAATGAAAAAAATAATGTTTGTTATGGCTGTGATTTTATTGCTGAATTTGAGTTTAGCTAATGCGCATATTACGCAGCAAGAAATCAATGAAGTCAAAAGCCTGATTGATTCAAAAGCAAACTGCAAAAGTTTATCGGATCATCAGTTAGAAATAATGGGCGAATATTACATGGAGCAGATGCATCCTGGAGAAAGCCATGAGTTGATGCATAAAATGATGGGGCTTAAAGAAGGCTCTGAAGCAGAAGAGCAATTTCATATCAATATGGCAAAGGCGATATATTGCGGCGAAACAAATGCTTTTGGCTCTGGAGGCATGATGGGCGGAGGAATGATGAGCATGATGATGGGAATGCAAAACCCTATGCAAACTAACTTACCACAAGGAATGATGGGCAATTTTGGCTATGGTTTTGGGTACTGGAATTTTCTAAATGTTCTATATTTAATACTGATAATTGGATTGATAATTTTAGTTTATTTTGGCATTATAAAATTGTGGAGAAACCTGTATCAGAAAAAAGATAAAAAATGACAAAAGAAGTTTATGTTTGTGAAGCGTGCAAAATGATATATGCCAAAAAAGAATTGGCAAAGAAATGCGAAGACTTTTGCAGAAAGTATCACAGTTGCAATACAGAAATAACAAAGCGTTCAATTGGAGAAATAAAATAAGGTGAGTATATGAAACTAAACAACATAAATTTGGAAAAAGCAGGCGCTTTTGTTGAAGAAGTTAAAAAAGACAAAAGCAAAGCATTGAAAGTTAAAAGGGTGGAAGGGAATTGGAATCCGGAAGATGGAAAAGTGCAATTTACGTCAACTTTAGAGCATGCAAGCGGAACAACTGTTGTGGAAGCCGATGGCCCTCCATTTATGGGCGGTTCTGGAATTAAGCCAGATCCTGTGCAATACTGCTTGTTTGGATTAGCAGCCTGCTTTGCCCAGACATTTGCGTCAATTGCTGCAGAGAAAGGAATTAAGCTTGATAAATTGGAAGTTGCTGCTGAGAATAAGGTTAATTTGTCAAAGGCATTAGGTTTAAGCAACGAGCCGATTGTTGAAAGGGTAAAACTTTCTGTAGAAGTTTCAAGCGAAGTTGATAAAAACATACTGAAAGAAATTGAAGAGCTTGCTAAGCAAAGATGCCCTGGTGTTTATTGCCTTACGAATCCGATAAAATTGGATATGGAAATAAATGAAAATTAATTTTTATTTTTTGCCTTCACATATTAGCTTATTAGAATAAATTAATGTATCTGGAATGGGAATATACAAAAAAACGCTTAAGAGGATTGCATATTTACAAACACACAATCCGTTCACTACTTTGCTGATACTTCTAGCTCTAACTATCTTAATAATTGGGGGAATCCCATATGTCAAGACTGTTGCATCGCTTGAAAAAATGATGCCAGAAGATATGGAGGAAATAAAATATTTCAACATTCTCAGGGACAATTTTCTTGGGAAGGATATGATTGGCATTGTAATAGACGTCAACATGGAAAGCAAGAATGAAAAAGGGGTTTTCAGCATAAAAGACAAGAAAGCTCTTGAATATATTGAAAATTTGAAGGAACAAATAAGCCAAGAAGACGATGTGATAGAAACATTTGCTGTTACTGATGTGCTCAAAAAAATTAATGGGAATAGGCTTCCAGATGAACAGGAATTTGATTTGCTTCTCAAAAACAAAGAAACGGCAAATTTGCTTAGGAATTACATAAATGATGATTTTTCCACAACCTATATTATTGTAAATACTGATGTTGGCAGAGACGACAGAAGATTAAACAATTTGGCAGATGCCATAAAAAAGGACATAGAAGATGCTGGAATGCCGCCAGGAATAAGCATACGCCTTGCTGGCGTGCCACTAATACAGCAGGAATTAAGCAAGATGATTAAGTCCAGCATGCTGAATTCTTTATGGTTTTCTATTTTGCTTGTATCCTTAATAACTTTTCTGCTTTACAGAAGCTTAGTTTCTTCGCTTCTTCCCCTTGCGATAGTTGGCGTCAGCGTTGTCTGGCTTTATGGCACAATGGGCTACTTTGGCTTAGGCATATCTACTTTGGCAGGAGGGGTTGCAGCTATTGTTATTGGTGTTGGAATAGATTATGCAATACACCTTATGAACAGGTATAAGTACGAAAGAAAGCAAGGTAAAAAAATTGAAGAAGCAATCGAAGAGTCTGTTGTAAGCACAGGCACTGCCTTGTTTGCAACTGCCTTCACGACATTGGCAGCTTTTTTTGCTTTTCTCTTTGGAACAATGCCGGAAATGGGAAGATTCGGGACTTTAATGATAATTGGCATTTCATATTCTCTGTTTTTTACGCTCATAGGGCTTCCTGCAATGCTTGTTGCTGAAGAAAAGATTGTTGCTCTCTATAAAAATAAAAAACATTATTTGAAGATAAAAAATGCTTGAAGAATTCGCTGAGAAAATAGTGAAATTGCAGGTGAAATATCCCCAAGCAGTGCTACTTGTAATTCTATCCATAACGCTTCTGCTTATTCCTGGTATTCTTAAAGTTAAGATTGAGCCAAGCTTGGAAAAAGTGCTGCCAGAGGATTTAGCTGTTATCAAGACAATGAATGACATGCGAACACAATTTGGGGCTGATATGGTTTATGTTGTTTTAGAGCCTGATTATGCCATTGATGTAAGAGAGCCAAAAGTGCTGAAGTACATAGATGCGCTGCAGCAAAAACTGGCTAAAGATAAAAATATTTTGGAAGTACAATCAATTGCAAGCATAGTAAAAGAAAAAAATGGCTTCATTCCTGATTCAAAGAGAAAAATAGAAGCTTTGCTTAATGAAGACCCAAGAACGTTTAAGTTTACCAATAGGGATTATTCCCTGACATTTTTGCAGTTAAGGACAGACACAGGCACAAATGCAGCTCTTATAAAAAGACTTAAATTTGACATTAAGGATGACATCGCAAGCCTTGAAGAGATTAATCCTGGATTAAAAGCTCACGTAACAGGCTTTAACATAATCGACAAAGCAACGTTTGACATAATGATTTTTGATTTCTCCTTTGAAACGCCACTTGCTTTTGCACTTATCGGAATAGTGGTATTTATTACATTCAGGTCCTTAGCCAAAGGCTTTATTCCAATGACTGTAGTGATGATTTCAATGCTCTGGACAACTGGGCTGATTGGATATTTTGGTATTGTTCTTTCCTCAACAAATATTGTGGCAGCTGCAATGATAATGGGGCTTGGAATTGATTTTGGAATTCATATATTGTACAGGTTTTACGAGCTTAAAGCAAAGCATTCCAGAGAAAATGCGCTTACATTTACTTTAAGGGAAAGCATACGTGCCTTGGTGGCTGCAGCATTAACCACAATTGCTGCCTTTTTGTCTTTGCTTTCCACACCATTGCCTGCGATAAAGAATTTTGGGATTATCCTCTCAATTGGAATAGCATCTGCTTTAGTAGCGGCAGTTGTTGCGCTCCCGGCAGTTATTTTCCTTTACGACACTTATATTGATAAGAAAATCAAGTTAGCAAAAATTTCATAAACTCGGAGGTTAAAAAATGAAAAATAACTTAGCAAGAATCTTTATTGCAGCATTATTCGTCGCAATATACTCGAGCATTGCATATGGGGCAGTTGAATTTGACAGCGTAAGCTTTGACCCTGCTGTTATTGCAGCTGGCGATGAAGTTGATATAACCATTAATTTTCATGATGAGGCTTTTTATGATACTCGAGCCCAATATAAAGGTACTGAGCTGAAAGTATATTTAGAGCAAGCAGATACTATATCTGAAAAATATCTATTGATAACAGATGCAACAGGCAGCCCGAATGTTGGTCACTTATTTGCTCAAGGAGTATGGAGAAAGACATTTAGGGTGAAAGTTAGTAATGAAGCGCCTCCTGCAAAATATAAACTAAGGGTCAAATTCCAGTACTATGTTGACAATAAGCCACTAGACACAGCAAAAGTTCATGATTTTTTTATTGATGTCAAAAAAGAAGGCATTATTTTGGGCATAGCCAATATTGTAACAGTGCCTTCTGCTGTAAGGCCTGGCGATAATTATATTGAGCTTAATACTTACATTGAGAATGCTGGCAACAAAAATGCGAAGTCTGTTGAGGCTATACTTAGTCTGCCAGAAAAACTTAAGCATTCTTATACCAATAATAATAGATTATGGATTGGTAAATTATCTGCCAATGAATCAAAAAAAGCAACATTTTTCATTAATGTTGAAGAGGATGCTAAATCCAGCAAATACAATCTTGATTTAGAGTTTAACTACATGGACTTGGATAACAACAAATACACAAAAAAGGTTACAATACCTTTTTTGGTGAAAGAAAAGCCAATCATAGATGTTGTCGATGTCAAAGGCAATGGAAAAGCTGGCTCTACAATTAATTTGGAAGTCTATTTGAAAAATACAGGCACAGAGGATGCAGAAGCAGTTGATGCAAGGCTAATAACTCAAAGCTCACAGCCATTTAAGTTTGATTCAAGAAGCAATTACATAGGAGAGCTAAAAGTTGGTGAAACTGCAAAGGCTGTGTTTAAGGTCAAAATAGACAAGGAGGCAGAATTTAAAGAGCATTTCATAAAAATGCTCATCAGAGCCAAAGGAGACAGCGATAAGGGAGATGAAAATATATACACTTTCAACAGAAGAGCAGCAATAAAGGTAGAGGGAAAAGAAAGTAATAAGATAATTGGAATTGGAATCATAGCAACAATAATAGTATTAGGTTTAATTGTATTTAAAGTTATAAAAAGAAAAAAATAATGAGGTGAAATCATATGAAAATAGGCATAATCTTAAATACAAATGATGCGGAAACTTGCTGGAATTGCTTTAGGTTTGGAAATGAAGCGCTAAAAAATACCCATTCTGTAAAAATATTTCTGCTTGGCAAAGGCGTTGAGATTGAGAATATAAAAGATGAGAAATTTCAGCTTCTTGATGGCTCTATTAAAAAATTCATAAAAAATAATGGCATAATTTTAGCTTGTGGGGCATGCTTAAAGATAAGAGAAAAAGAGCAAATTGGAATTTGCCCTGTTTCTGCAATGGAAGACATGTTAAAAATAGTTGAGGAGTCTGATAAGGTTATTATGTTTGGATGAAAAATGATTGTTTAGTGTAAGAGAGAGAAATAACAATAAAAGAGCCTCTCTGGCGATTGAAAGAGTAATGATATGAAAGAAGGTAAAAGGGGTATATAGTCAAGAAAACACTTAGAGCGACTTCTGGATTAATTTTGCTGTAAAGCTCTAAACGACTGTCT
>ERZ1292645.287-Hain-H14-02um-R2-287-length-19546-cov-7_pt1 | contig 19546 bp, 12 predicted proteins | sample MGYA00564401_ERZ1292645 | MGnify/ENA primary metagenome ERZ1292645 (study PRJEB36523, sample SAMEA6512644) | groundwater metagenome | collected 2019-01-09 | study: AquaDiva: Metagenomics assemblies of 32 groundwater samples | reverse complement strand
CCGTCTTGTGTAACGCCTGTGCTCCACGGCATGGAGGTATTTACTGAAAACCAGACCGTTAAGGCTGCGCGAGCATCTATGTTGGAATTTTTGCTTGCAAACCATCCTCTTGATTGCCCTACATGCGACAAGGGCGGGGAGTGTGAATTGCAGGATTTTGTTTTTAAGTCAGGTCCGAGACACAGCGCCTTCAGTGAAAAGAAGAGACGCTTTCATGATAAGGATGAGATATTAAGCCCGATTATCGTAAAAAACCACAATCGCTGCATTCATTGCGAAAGGTGTGTGAGGATATGCGATGAGGTTGTCGGCGCATCAGCGCTCGGCGGGATCGGCAGGGGCGCCAAGACACAGGAAACCAGTTTTTGGAATACAAGGCTTGACTGTGACCACTGCGGCAACTGCATAGAGGTCTGTCCTGTCGGCTCATTTATGAGCCTGCCGTACAGATACCGGTCAAGGCCGTGGGATTTAAAAGAAACGGATACAGTCTGTCCATACTGCGCAACAGGCTGCCAAATTACAATCGGCGCAAGAAACGGCGAGGTTTTAAGGGTAAGGAGTAAGATTGAAACCGGTATTAACAAGGAGACGCTTTGCGCAAGAGGTAGATTTGGCTATCACTTTATCCAGAGTGAAAAAAGGCTTAAGTCTCCAATGATTAAGAAAAATGGGGTGCTTGCGGCATGTTCGTGGGAAGAGGCTCTTTCACAGGTTAAACTTAAGTTTGCAAATGCCAAAAAATCTGCCGGTATTGCATCTGCAAGGCTTACCAACGAAGAACTTTATCTGTTCCAGAAACTTATGAGGAATACATTCAAGACCAATAATATTGATTCAGGCAGCCGCTGGGCGGATAAGGCTACAACAACTGCAATGATTGATGTGTGCGGTATTGCAGGCGAAGGCGTGCCGATATTTGACGCAATGAAGTCAGACCTCATATTTATTATAGGGTCTTCAATATCAGATGAGAATCCAATAACAGATTATTTAATCAGGACTGCTGCTGCGGACAAACGAAAAACCATCATATTTGCATACCCGCGAAGGATAAAGCTTGACAATTCTGCGTCAATTTCGCTCAAATACAGGCCTGGAAGCGAACACATACTTGTTTCTGCCGTAACTGCCGCCATTGAAGGAAAGGCTGTTAAGGCAGATTTCTCAGATGTGTCTGAGGCAGATATTGCTATGGCTGCTAAAAAGATTTCCACGGCTTCAAATATATCGGTGTTTGCAGGCACGGATTTCCTGAGGTCGGCAAATGGAAAGGATGCCCTGCTTGAATTAGATAATATGACAAAGGCTATAAGATCTTCCGGTAAAAATATAAGGGTCATGCCTCTCTTTGACAGGTGCAATCAGAGAGGCGCATGGGATATGGGCGTGCATCCGGTATTTTTACCAGGCTATAAAAACTTACCCCCCACCCTTCCCTCCCCCGCAGGGGGGGAGGGGATTATTACTGAAGGCATGGACTGCGGCGAGATTCTTGATGCGTCGTCAAAAGGCGGGATGGATGCGATTTATATACTTGGCGAGGATGTGGTTTCCATGTATCCTGACGCAGGGTTAGCAAGAGGCGCGCTTTCCAAGGCTGGCTTTATTGTCGTGCAGGACATATTCCTGACTGAGACCGCAAAGATGGCTGATGTTGTCCTGCCGGGCGCAAGCTATGCTGAAAAGGACGGGACATTTACAAATCAGGAAGGAAGGATTCAGAGGATTAGAAAGGCGGTACAACCTGTTAATGGGGCAAGAGGGGATTTGGATATCTTGTGCAGCCTCGGCGGTTTTAGGTATAAATGCGCAGGAGATGTGTTTGATGAGATAAAAAGGGAAGCGCCGGCATATAAAGATATAACATTTGATAGTCTTGATGGGAAGGGGATGTTGGTAAAGGGGGAGAAGATAGTGGTCAGTGGTCAGTGGTCAGTGGTCAGCGGTGAGAAGTCGGAAGTCATAAAAGATGTCTTAATCAAAAAAGATATTGAAGACAATGAATATCCGTTCCAGCTTATTACCGGCAACCACCTCTTACATTCAGGCAGACTATCGCAAAAGGCTGATATATTGAAGCAATTGCTGACAGAACCATTCGTTGAAATAAGCGGCATAGATGCGGCAGGGATGGGCATTAAAGACGGCGATATGGTTACTGTAAAAGGGCGATATCACGAAGCCAGGTTAAAGATACGGGTAAAAAAAGGCTCTCTTAAAGGTGTAGCCTTTATTGCGGAAAATTTTGAAGATATCCCTGTAAATCTGTTTTTTAAAAAGGGCGAAGGGATACCGAGGGTGAAGATAATAAAAAGCTGATAGTTCATGGCTCATAGCTCATGGTAAAAACTATCATCTATGAGCTAATAGCTATGAGCCATGAGCTAAAAAAGAGGAGGTGCATTATGGTTGACCCAAAGATTTTAAGAGAGATGTCGTTTTTTTCAGACCTTAATGATGAAGAACTAAGCGCCATATCAAAGATTATAAAAAAGAAAAATTATAAAATAGGCGAAGCTGTTTTTAAAGAAAATGAAGATGGGACTTCAATGTACATTATAAGGAAAGGCGAGGTAAAGGCGTGCAAGGCCGCGCCGGACGGCGAGCTTATGACCCTTACCCTTATGAAAGACGGGGATATGTTCGGCGAGATGAGTTTCCTTGACGGGAGACCCCGTTCTGCCACAATAATATCCATATCAAATACAGAGGCGCTCTGCATTGAGAAGCATGATTTTGAAAAACTTATGGATTCGCATCCAAGGATGATTTATAAGATACTTAAGAACATTATCTTTACTATTCACACCCTTGTCAGAGGAATGAATACCCGATATGTTGAGATGGTGAATTATATGTGGGGGAGGAGAAGATAAAGAAGCTGATAGCTGATGGCTCATAGCTGATAGCAAAAATAAAACTATGAACCATGAGCTATGAACTATGAGCTAATAATTAACTATGGACATAAACACACTCATAGAAGTCGCACTGATAGTAGTCAAGGTTGTGATTGTAAGCATGATCCTTTTCGGGCTTCCAATCCCTCTTACATGGATTGAGAGGAAGATTGCGGGGCATATCCAGTTAAGGCTTGGGCCGTTCAGGGTCGGGCCGCATGGCATACTGCAGCCTATCGCAGACTCAATCAAACTTATGTTCAAAGAGGATATTGTGCCTGAGAAGGCCGATAAATGGCTCTTCAAGATTGCGCCCCTGCTTGCCATGGTACCGGCATTTGCTGTGTACGCGACCATACCTTTTGGAGATAAGATGACTATCCCGTTTATCAATAAAGAGGTTACACTCTATATCTCTGATATGAATGTAGGCATACTCTATGTGCTGGCTATCGGAGGGATCAGCGTATACGGCATCATCCTTGGTGGCTGGGCGTCCAACAGCAAATACGCTGCCATGGGAGGCATAAGGTCGGCTGCCCAGATGATAAGCTATGAGATAGCCCTGACATTTTCCTGTGTAGCCGTTGTGATGATTTCAAATTCCCTGAGCCTTCTGGATATAGTAAATAGCCAGAAGGGTTTATGGAATATTGTCTATCAGCCGCTTGGATTTATAATTTTCTTGATAGCAGGTCTTGCAGAGATAAACAGGATACCTTTTGACCTGCCGGAGGATGAAGGAACCCTGGCAGCAGGCTACCATGTGGAATACAGCGCGATGAGGTTTTCATTCTTCATGCTTACGGAATATGTGGCGATGGTGACTGCATCTGTTCTTGCTGTGATACTATTCTTCGGCGGCTGGAATGCGCCGATGTTTATGCCGGAGATACCGATTTTCTGGTTTGTCGCCAAGGTGGCATTTTTCGTCTACTTTTTCATGTGGATAAGATTTACCCTGCCGAGGTATCGTTACGACCAGCTTATGACCATCGGATGGAAGATTTTGCTGCCGCTCTCTTTGGTTAATATATTGATTACAGGATTATTTCTACTATGAGCATTTTTAAAAACATATTTTTTATAGATTTTATAAAGGGGCTTTCCCTAACCCTTAAATATAATGTATCAAAGAGCATTACCATGCGTTATCCTGATGAGGAGAAATGGCTGCCTTATCAGAGGTTCAGGGGCCTTCATACATTGAACAGGGACGCGCGGGGAAGGGAGCTCTGTGTTGCGTGTGAGCTTTGCGCAAAGATGTGTCCTACAAAGTGCATTACAGTTGTTCCAATGGAAGACAATACAGGCATCGGCATCTCCGACAGGATTGCAAAGGTTTATGAGATAAACCTTGTAAGGTGCCTGTTCTGCGGCCTGTGCGAGGACGCCTGTCCGACAACCGCAATCAGGATGGGGCGGGATTATGAGCTTGCATGTTTTTCTCTTGATTGCGCCCTTGCCGTAAAGGAAAGGCTTCTTGAGCCAAGGGAGATACCTGTGGACTTTGACGGCGGTTATGTGGTAAAGGCCAGGCTTGAGAAGACTAAAGAGGGGCTTAAGGTTATGGCCGATTTGTCAAAAAAGAAGAGGTGGTGGTAGGTAAAAGAAACTGGCGCTGGTAACAACTATGGAACTAATCTTTTTCTACATATTCGCAATACTGGCTGTATCATCTGCGATAGCGGTTATCTCTATTAGAAACCCTGTTCACAGCGCCTTCTTCCTGATTATCTGCCTGCTGCAGGTGGCGGCGATATTCATCCTTTTAAGGGCGCCTTTCCTCGCGGCGGTGCAGGTATTTATATATGTGGGCGCGGTAATGGTGCTGTTCCTTTTCGTGGTATTGGTGCTTGATATCAGAAAAGAGACGTTCAAGGAGCACATGCACAGCCAGAGCGTTTCCGCCCTCGTGATAGTGGCGGCGCTCTTTGTGATAATGGGCTTTCTTATGTTCTCGGGCAAATTGACCGTGCCTCCCGGCATATATAACGAGGCGGCCCTTGCCAGGAATACCGAGGTCATAGGCCGCTTGATATACACGAAGTTCGTATTCCCGTTTGAGATCGTCTCTCTCATCCTCCTTATAGCGCTGATCGGCGCCGTTGTGCTGGTAATGAGGGAGAGAGGCAGGGGCGCAGACAGAAACAAACCGGAAGACATATAATGCCGACACTCTACCACTTTTTGATATTAAGCTTCATACTCTTCCTCATAGGCGTTGCCGGGGTTTTGCTCAGGCGCAATATTATTATTGTATTGATGTCGCTTGAGCTTATATTCAACTCTGTGAACATAAGCTTCGCCGCGTTCTCGTATTATCTGCAAACGATTACAGGGACAGTCTTTGTGGTGTTCAATATAACCATCGCCGCTGCCGAGGTCGCGATAGGGCTTGCGATACTCGTTGCCGTATACAGGCGAAGGCAGACCGTCTATGTCGACGAGCTTGATGAGATGAGGGGATAGGATGATACAACAGGTCTGGCTTATACCTTTGCTTCCGCTCATAGGCGCCATAATAAACGGCGTAGTGGGGGGCAGGATCGGGAAGAAGGCTGTAGGGTTTGTCGCCTGCCTCTCGATGGCCGTCTCGTTCCTCATCTCGGTATCCATATTCTTCAGCCTGATAGCGCTGCCGGAAGGGGCGCGTTCGGTCGAGGTGAGCATATTCAACTGGATAACGAGCGGCTCGTTCCATATAGACGTCTCCTTCCTCGTTGACCCGCTCTCTACCCTGATGATCCTCGTCGTTACGGGAGTGGGCTTCCTCATACACATATATTCGGTCGGCTACATGCACCACGACAAGAGCTACTGGAGGTATTTCTCCTATCTAAACCTCTTTGTCTTTTTTATGCTTATGCTGGTACTGGGGTCGAACTACCTTATCATGTTCCTCGGATGGGAGGGCGTGGGCTTGTGCTCCTACCTGCTTATAGGCTTCTGGTATGAGAAAAAATCAGCGAGCGACGCTGGGAAAAAGGCCTTCGTGGTGAACAGAATCGGGGACTTCGGCTTCATACTCGGCTTATTTCTTTTATTCTGGACTCTGTCCGGCCACGGGGTCAATTCGCTCGATTACAAGGTGGTATTCGCCAGCCTCCACGAACTCGACCCAAGGATAGTGGCGACTATTGCGGCCCTCCTTTTCGTCGGGGCTATCGGAAAGTCAGCCCAGTTCCCTCTGTATGTCTGGCTCCCCGACGCTATGGAAGGCCCCACGCCAGTCAGCGCCCTTATACACGCTGCTACGATGGTGACCGCGGGCGTATATATGGTGGCGAGGAATAGCGCGCTTTATTCGATGGCGCCTGAAGTAGGTCATGTCGTGGCGGTCATAGGGATATTCACGGCCCTGTTCGCCGCTACCATCGGCCTTGTGCAGAATGATATAAAGAAGGTGCTTGCGTACTCGACGGTAAGCCAGCTCGGGTATATGTTCGCGGCGGTCGGTTTGGGCGCATATGTGGCAGGGGTATTCCACCTCATGACCCACGCCTTCTTTAAAGGTCTACTCTTCTTGGGCTCCGGCAGCGTCATACACGCCATGTCCGGCGAGCAGGATATGAAGAAGATGGGCGGGCTGCACCGCCACCTTAAAACCACTTCGATAACATTCACCATAGGCGCTCTCGCCATAGCGGGGATACCGCCTTTAAGCGGCTTTTGGTCAAAGGACGAGATACTCTGGGAGGCTTTCTCAAAGGGGCACCTTATTATATGGGCGGTCGGGCTCTTTACGGCGTTCCTTACGGCGTTCTACATGTTCAGGCAGGTCTTCCTGACATTCAGCGGAGAGTGCAGGGCTGATGAGCACACGAAGAGCCATATACATGAGTCGCCCCCGGTAATGACGATACCTCTTATAGTCCTTGCCTTCCTCGCGATAGTCGGCGGGGTGGTGGGCATACCATTCTTCGAGGGAGGCTCGAAACTCCATAGCTTCTTGAGCCCTGTGATAGGGCATACCTCGCACGGAGCGGCAGAGGCCGTGGCTGAAGCCGGGCACGGCAGCCTGGAGTTCATACTTATGGGCGTATCAGTCGGGGCAGGGGCCCTCGGGATATTCCTTGCGGCCTTGATGTACTACGCGCCTTTAAGGTCGTTCGCCCCTTCCTTCTGGACAGCGGAGAATATGGCCGGGAACTTTAGCGGGATACATAAGCTCCTCTATAACAAATACTACGTCGATGAGATATACGACGCCGTAATAGTGAACCCCATAAAGAGGTTCTGCGGCTGGTGCCTGTCGTTCGACCTCGGGATTATCGACGGGATAGTCAATAACGCTGCATGGATAACGAGGTTATTATCGTGGGCGTCGCATAAATTTGATATTTATATCGTCGACGGGCTCGTGAACTCCATAGCTACCCTTGTGAATTTCAACAGCTCCGTCTGGAGGAGGCTCCAGACAGGGTATCTGCAGAACTACGCCTTTATATTCGTGCTTGGCGTTCTCATAGTGCTTTTAAGGGCGCTTTTGGGCTAAGGAATAAATATGATAGAAAACGCGCTGCATTTTCCGATATTGACCATACTTATACTCCTGCCCATACTGGGGGCGGCGATACTCGTCTTCATCCCCAAGGAGAGCAAGGACGCGATCAGGTCCGCCGCCCTCGGGATCACTATGGTGGAGTTCCTTATATCTATCATCCTCCTATTCTACTTCGACACCACTACCTACAAGATGCAGTTCGTGGAGAAGGCGGCGTGGATACCGGACATCGGGGCCGAGTACTTCCTCGGGATGGACGGGATAAGCCTTGTCCTTATACTCCTTACGACTCTATTTGGCATCATAAGTGTGCTCATCTCATGGAGCGCAATAGAGGAACGGGTAAAAGAGTACATGGTACACCTCCTCATCCTGGAGACCGGGATGATAGGGGTCTTCGTCTCCCTCGATATGGTTTTGTTCTTCCTCTTCTGGGAGATAGGGCTTGTGCCGATGTTCTTCCTCATAGGCATATGGGGCGGGGCACGGAAGCTTTACGCCAATATGAAGTTCTTCCTCTACACGTTGTTCGGGTCCCTCTTCATGCTCGTGGGGATACTCGCGCTATATTACGCGCACGGCAGCGCCACGGGCGAATACACATTCAATCTCCTTAAATTGTATGAAGTGACCTATCCCTATAACCTCCAGTGGTGGGTCTTTATAGCGTTCTTCTTAAGCTTTGCCATAAAAGTGCCGGTATTCCCGTTCCATACATGGCTGCCCGACGCCCATGTCGAGGCGCCCACGGCTGGAAGCGTCATACTCGCCGGCGTGCTCCTTAAGATGGGCACCTACGGGTTTTTAAGGTTCAACCTGCCTCTCTTAGGCGATGCGAGTCTTGCCTTTACCCCTTACATATTGATACTCTCGGTAATCGGGATAATTTACGGGGCGTTCCTTGCCATGGCGCAGAACGATATAAAAAAGCTGGTCGCTTATTCAAGCGTAAGCCACTTAGGAGCTGTCATGGCGGGCATATTCGCCATGAACCAGCAGGGCATAGACGGCGGGGTCATCCAGATGATAAACCACGGCGTCTCTACCGGAGGGCTCTTCCTTATAATAGGCATGATCTACGAGCGCAGGCACACCCGCCTTATAGACGACTTCGGCGGGATAGCCAAGGTAATGCCTCTTTACGCCGCGTTCGTCATGATAATAGTCTTTTCTTCCATCGGGCTTCCTGGCACGAATGGGTTCATCGGCGAGATACTTATCTTGATAGGGTTGTTTAAGGCGAGTATGGTCGCCGCAGTCCTTGCGGCGACCGGCGTCATACTCGGCGCGGCCTACATGCTATGGATGTTCCAGAGGGTCATATTCGGCAAGATTACGCACCAGGAGAACGTCGAGCTTAAGGACTTGAACGCAAGGGAGTTCCTGACCCTTTTGCCCATAATAATATTGATACTCTGGATGGGCGTTTACCCGCAGCACTTCTTTAAGCTTACCTCGGCCTCAACCGCGCATATCGTTGAGATGGTAAAGAAGAACCAAGTTAAAAATCAGCCCCAGCCTGCTGCCGAAGGCCATGTCTCGATACCATCAGGAGAAGATGCCAATCTCGTGAAGGCAGAAGGAGAAAGCAAATGACCGGACCCGAGATCATAGGGGGGTTCCCTATACTCTCAACGCTTATATTCCTGCCGGCCGTGGGGGCGCTCTTTATCGTCCTTTTCCTTAAGAAGGAATGGGATATCCTCATCAAGTGGGTAGCGCTCGGGTTTGCATTCGTTGAGTTCCTCCTTTCGCTTTACCTGCCTTTTACATTCGACATCAATAACCCGGGGTTGCAGTGGGTGGAGAAGACCGTCTGGATAAAGAGGTTCGGGATCAGCTATTACCTCGGGGTCGACGGGATAAGCCTCCTCCTTGTCCTTCTTACGACGTTGATAACGTTTATATGCGTCCTTGCCTCATGGACAGACATAAAAAAGAAACTCAAAGGCTACATGGCGATGTTCCTTCTTACGGAGACATTCTCGCTCGGGGTCTTCATGGCCATGGATATGTTCCTCTTCTATATATTCTGGGAGGCGGTCCTGATACCAATGGTCTTTATAATAGGCATCTGGGGAGGGGATAGGAAACTCTACTCAGCCATAAAGTTCTTCCTCTTCACCTTCGTGGGCAGCCTATTCATGCTCCTCGGCATCCTTGCGCTTTATTTCTTTCACGGTAAATTGACAGGCGTTTACACGTTCGACTCTACAATCTTATCGCAGACTATGATCGCCCCAGCGATACAGCTCTGGGTATTTATAACGTTCTTCCTCGGGTTCGCCGTGAAGGTGCCGATGTTCCCGTTCCATACATGGCTCCCGGACGCGCACACTGACGCGCCTACGGCGGGAAGCATAGTCCTTGCGGCGGTGCTTTTGAAGCTCGGAGCGTACGGCTTTGTGAGGTTCAGCCTGCCTCTGCTGCCGAACGCTTCCATTCAACTCGGGCCTGTTATGGCCGGGATTGCGATATTCGCCATACTTTACGGGGCGCTTGTAACTATCGCGCAAAAGGATATCAAAAAACTTATAGCGTATTCGAGCGTAAGCCATATGGGCTTCGTGATGCTCGGTATTTTCGTATTCAATATTGAGGGGCTCAAGGGCGGGCTCCTTCAGATGATAAACCACGGGATCTCGACCGGCGCGCTCTTCCTTCTGGTCGGGATGATATACGAGAGGACGCATACCCGCATGATAGGGGACTACACGGGGCTGTTTAAGGAGACCCCTATTTACGGCGCCTTCTTCCTGATAATCGTCCTGTCATCGATGGGCATGCCTGGCACGAACGGCTTTATAGGAGAGCTGTTTGTGCTCATCGGGGCATTCAAGGCGAACTGGTATTATGCGGTTTTTGTGGTAATGGGGGTGTTGTTCGGTGCGGTCTATCTCCTCTGGCTCTTCCAGAGGGTCTTCCTCGGGAACTACTATTACGGCGGGAAGGGGCCGCTTTTGGATTTAAGTTTCAGGGAGATAATAGTGGCGCTCCCTTTGCTTATCATGGTCTTCTGGATAGGGCTTTTCCCGCGGCCGTTCCTAAGGGTGATGGACGCGTCGCTCAATAACCTCGTAAAGCAGGTCGAGATCAATTACAAGAAGGGGATCGGCGAAGTCCCCGCTAACGCTGCGACCATGTTTGAGCCTGCCGGCGAAAGGACAGGAAGATGATCCCGCTTGAGAGCCTTAATATAAGCTTCACATCCATAATGCCGCAGATCCTTTTAACCGGGCTCGCGCTGCTGGTGCTCGTACTTGATCTTTTTATCCGCGGGGAGAAATCCATCCTTGGGTATGTGAGCATAATAGGGCTTATAGTAATCCTTCTTGTCTCCGCAAAGACGATAGAGACGGCCCCGTCCTTCGGCGGGATGGTCATAGCGGATGGGTTCGCGGCTTATTTTAATGTCATATTCATCATCTCCGCGATATTCACGATACTGATATCAATGGATTATCTAAAAAAGATGAATATAAGGAGAGGCGAGTACTACCATATTATCCTTTTCGCTACCGTAGGCATGATGGTCATGGCCTCGGCCAACGATCTGGTGAGCCTCTATGTCGGGCTTGAGCTCATGGCGATGTCGTTCTACATACTCGTTGCCTACAATATAACGTCCTCGAGATCCGTGGAGGGAGGGCTTAAATATTTTGTCCTCGGCGCGCTATCATCAGGGATACTCCTTTATGGCATTTCCTTCACATACGGGGCGAGCGGGTCAACAAATCTCGTTGAGATAGCAAGGCAGCTGGGCAGTTTCCAGAACCCGTTCCTCATTCTCGGGGTAGTTCTTATAACCGTCGGGTTTGGGTTCAAGGTGGCGGCGTTTCCGTTCCATGTATGGACGCCCGATGTCTATGAGGGCGCGCCTACGCCGGTAACCGCGCTGCTTTCCATAGGGTCGAAGGCGGCGGCGTTCGCGGGGTTTCTCCGCGTCTATATAGTGGCGTTCCCGGCTTTCCATGCGCAGTGGGCGGAGATACTCTGGATGCTTTCCGCGGCTACCATGATATTCGGGAGCGTAGTGGCCATAGCGCAGAAAAACATCGTAAGGATGCTGGCGTATTCCTCTATCGCGCACGCCGGGATAATAATGATAGGGCTCCTTGTATATAACGAGTTAGGGGTAGCCAGCGTGATTTACTACCTCCTTGTCTATACGTTCATGAACATGGGGGCGTTCGCGATAGTGACGTTATTCAGGAACGATAGGATCGGCGAGAACATAAGCGACTACAAGGGGCTTGCCGCCACAAGGCCGGTATTGTCCTTCCTTATGGCGCTATTCCTGCTGTCCCTTGCAGGGATACCGCCTACAGGGGGTTTCGTGGCGAAGTTCTTCGTATTCTCGGCAGCTATCGACGCGCGTTACTACTGGCTTGCGGCAATAGGGGTTGTGAGCACTGCCATATCGCTGTTCTTCTATGCCAAGGTAATATTCTATATGTATATGAAGGAGCCTTATCACGAAGATGCCCTGCCGGAACCAGGGGTATTGCATAATGTAGTACTCCTCCTGACCGCTTTCGGGACGGTATTTTTGGGGATATACCCCACGCCATTTATAGATCTGGCGATAAGGATTGTAAAACCTCTTTTAATGTAAGGAGATACTATGATTACGCAGATTACAAAATGGATTACACAGATTCGGATAAAGTAAACGCTTTAATCAGTGTAATCGCTTTTCAAAAATCTGTGTAATCAGTATTCATGGGAGGCTTAAGTGGCTCACGATAACAGCCATAACCATAACCAGCAACAAAAGCCCCATGAGGATATCGGGGTTAATATCTGGTGGAAACTTCCCTTTGACCCCACTACGAATTTTTCGCTGCTCGGATATATCCTCGGGGGATTTCATTGGGAGTCGAACCCCATAAAGAGGGTGGACCTCACCCTGAATGAATAGAAGAATCTTCCCCTCACCTGCCAAAATAAATCTTTTTTTAAAAGTCTCAATAAAATAGGGCAAATAGGGTGACATCCATGCTTTCTTTTCGACCACTTATTCCTTGACTTTCCTGCCTCAACCCTCTATTTTAAAATACAGACTACAGACTTATCAGTGGTCAGTGACCAGTGATGAGTAAAATTCTGACCACTATCCACGGGTCACTGTCTTTCTTGTGTCTTTAGTCTTAAATATGAACATAAAAAACCTATTCAGACCAAGCTATCTTAAGATAGCAGTTGGAATCAGCGCCCTTTTCGCAGTTATTTACCTCATATCTCCTTCCTTCTTTGAACTTCTGGAGTTAAAAACCATAGATGCAAGATTTAGAAGCAGGCCGCCTGTCGCGGCCGGCAAAGAGGTTGTTATAGCCGTTATAGATGAGAAGAGTCTTGATGAGATTGGCAGGTGGCCGTGGCCAAGGACAACCATCGCAAGGCTTGTTGATGTCCTAACATCGTATGGCGCCGGGGTTATAGCCTTTGATATAGTATTTTCCGAACCGTCTGATCACTCCGAGATCAATGCCCTGCTCTCATTGCCTGCCCTTGAAGGCTTTAATCAAGGGAAAAGGAAATATAAAGGGACTGATGGCCCACCCCCTGGCTTTATAGATTATATAAATAAGGTTAAGGCAGATATTGACCCTGATGTTCAACTTGGTAATGCTATAAAAAATTCAGCAAGGGTGGTTTTGGGATACTTTTTCCATTTTGACAAAGACGCTGTGTCAAAAGAAGGGCTGGAATTGTCCCATAATTATCATGATGTTGAGGTCTTAAAACAAGGGGAAGCCAACATATTAAGCGCATCTGCCATAGAGACAAACATAGATGTAATAGCAAAGGATGCAAAGGGTTTCGGATATTATAACATAGTCCCGGATAGCGACGGCTCTGTCCGATGGGACCCGCTTGTTATAAAATATAAGGACAGGTATTATGCCCCGCTTTCCATGCAGGCGCTTCGTGCATATCTTGGAGACCCGCCTTTATCCATTAAACTTTCGGATTATGGAGTGGCAAATATAAAATTAGGAGAGACGTCTATACCTGTAGATGAATCAGGAAGGCTGTTCATTAACTATTACGGCGGCCAGAAGATTTTTCCCCATTACTCCATTGCGGATATAATGAACGGCCGCATAGAAAAGGAAAAACTAAAGGACAAGATAGTTCTCATCGGCTCAACCGCCATCGGCATTTATGATATGAGGGTAACCCCGTTTGAAGGGATATATCCCGGTGTAGAGATACATGCCACAGTTATAGACAATATCCTTAATAAACAGTTTATTGTAAGGCCCCAGTGGTTTGGTCTGCTTGACATATTGGTCATTCTTGGGATAGGGGTAATTTTTGGCATTGTTATTCCGAGATTAAATGTTGTGGCGGGAATACTTGCTGTTATTTCCATTCTTGGCGGTTATGTGTATTTAAGCGCATATCTGTTCAACAATGAGGGTATGCTGATTAACATTACCTATCCTGTTCTTACGGGCAGCATTGCCTATTTGTGCCTCACGCTTTACAGATATGCGCTGGAGGCCAGGGAAAAGAAAAAGATTAAAAACACATTTCAATATTATGTTGCAGCCCCTGTAATGGAAGAGCTCATGAAACATCCTGAAAAGCTCAAACTCGGCGGGGAGGAGAAAGAGCTCACTGTCCTTTTCAGCGATATAAGGCGGTTTACCACTATCTCTGAAGGATTAAGACCAAATGCGGTCATCAATTTTCTGAACGAGTATCTGACTGCTATGTCTGATGTTGTTTTTAAATACCAGGGGTATCTTGATAAATATATAGGCGATGCAATTATGGCTGTTTACGGCGCGCCCCTTATGCAGGAAGATCATGCAAAAAAAGCGTGCCTTACAGCGATTGAGATGATGGATAGATTAAACAGCATGAGGCAGGCATGGGAGGCAAGGGGGCTTCCGCATCTGGACATCGGCATCGGCATAAACACAGGGAATATGGTTGTGGGCAATATCGGATCAGAGCAGAAGTATGATTATACGGTAATTGGGGATAATGTGAACCTTGCTTCAAGACTGGAGGGCTTAAATAAGTTGTACGGCACAAATATAATAATAAGTGAAAGAGTGCAGAAAGAGATTGAAAGGGAACTATTGTGGAGGGAGCTTGATATTGTCCAGGTAAAAGGCAAAACCGAGGCAAAAATAATATATGAGCTTATAGGAAGAAAAGGCATTCCGCACATGGAAGAGGCAGTGGAGGCCTTTCATAAGGCCGTAAGATATTACAGGGAAAGAAGATGGGAAGAGGCAGAGAGGCAATTCAATGCTGTCATAGATTTAAAACCGGACGACACCCCTTCAAAACTGTATATTCAAAGAAGCCGGCAGTTTATAACCAACCCGCCTCCCGATAACTGGCAGGGGATCTTCATCACGAATCGTTAGCCGGGTTTCCTTTTTCACCATGCCTAACCTTGATTGACTTTGAAAGGAAAAGGGTTTACAATCCGTTTAAGTTTATTTCGCTAAAAAGCCCCGCCAACAGGATGATAAGGAGATACCTATGAGAAAGAAATTCAATAATCCCTGCTTGAAGCTTGCAGGGACAAGTATCTTTTTACCTGCTCTTCTATTCTTTTCTCTATACCTGCATGGAAATGCTTATGGAATTAATGTTTCTTTTGGTCTTCAGATAGGCTCCGGAGAGGGAAGCGGAAACGGTCAGTTCTATGAACCCACAGGGATTGCCGTATCTCCTGACAACAGGATTTATATTGTGGATTCTGAAAACAACAGGGTGCAGATTTTTGATAGGGGCGGCCAGTTTATAAAGACATTCGGCGCGAAGGGCAAAGGAACCGGCCAATTCCGCATGCCTTATGGCATAGCAATAGGGACAGATGGAAAATTATTTGTAACAGACAGTAAAAACAGCCGTGTGCAGGTATTTGACAAAGACGGCGGTTTTTTATACAGCTTTGGCCGGGACGGCAGTCAGGACGGTGAACTCAGCTACCCACTGGGGATTGCGATAGACAATCAGGAAAGGGTTTTTGTTGTTGATTCAGGAAATAGCAGGGCCTCCATATTTACAACTGACGGCATATTCCTTGACACTATCGGCGGCAAAGGCGAGGGGAAAGGCCAGTTCCGCGACCCAACAGGCATAGCAGTGTCCATTGACAACAGGATATGGGTGGCTGATACAGGAAATAACAGGGTGCAGGTATTTGATCCTCAATGGAATCATCTGTCTTCTATTGGGTCAGGCGACTCTGGCAGGGATAATTTTTCAGGACCAACAGGCATTTCAGTTGACCCTTCAGGGAAGATAGTGGTTATTGACAGCGGGAATAACAGGGCGCACATCCTGAACAGCAAGGGGGGATTTGTTAGTTTATTCGGCAGCAAAGGAAACGGCAGGGCGCAGTTTAAAGACCCGCAAATGGTCTCTCTGGATAACGGCCTTTGCTATATTGTTGACAGAGGCAATAACAGGGTGCAGGTATTTTCTCTTGCAAAGGAAGAAGATGCATCATCATTTCAACCGTTTGTACAGACCCCTTTAGAGCCAAGGGTTTCTTTCCATAAAAACATTACTGCATCAGCCGAGGATATTGCTGTTGGCAACTCAGGAAACCTCTTTGTTCTGGACAAAGAAGGGGCCAAAGTTGTCATCATGGACATAGATGGAAATGTTGTTAGAAGTTTTGGAAGCAAAGGCAAAAAACAGGGTATGTTCAGAGAGCCATCTAGTCTGGCGCTTGATGAGAATGACAATATCTATGTCTCTGACACAGGAAACGACCGTATTCAGGTCTTTGACAGCATGGGTAAATATTTTTTTGAGTTTGGCGGAGGAGGAAGCGGGGATGGCAAATTGGACAGCCCTCAGGGGATAATATATGTAAAAGGGAAGATATGGGTTGCCGATACAGGGAACAACAGGGTTCAGTCCTTTAGCAAGGACGGCATCTATCTTGGGCAGTTTGGAAAGGGCGGCAAAGAAGACGGGATGTTCGACCAGCCAAAGGATATTGCCATGAACAGCAGGGGGGAGATATATGCGGCAGATTTTGGGAATGGAAGGGTAGAGCTTTTTTCCGGCGACGGGAGATTTTTAAAGGTCATTGCTAAAAAGGGCGAGGGCAGGGGTGAATTTACGGGGCCAAGAAGCATATTTGTGGATAGCGAAGACAGGGTTTTTGTTTTAGAATCTTATAAAAAGAACAGGGTTCAGGTCTTTGACTCCATGGGCAGATATTTAAGAAAGTTCGGGGCAAGAGGCAAGGGAAAAGCAGAGATGGAAGATGCGTCTGCCATAGCCCTCATATCCAGGACTGACAACATGTTTGTTGTCATAGCGGACACAGGCAATAAAAGGTTGCAAATGCTATCTCTGAAGGATGTCCCTGCCGGCGCCCCTGAGGCTATTCGGATGGCAGCCGTGGAAGGAAATGGCGTGCAGCTTACATGGCAAAAGGCCCAGGAGACATTTGTCAGGGGATATAAGATTTATGCCGCATCAGATATTGCAAAGGGCTTTAAGAATATAAGCGAAACAATAGTTCCATCATTTACCATAGAGGCTAAAAAACAAGGACAGGACTCTATATATGGCATTACAAATGTTGCAAGAGGCGGTCTGGAAGGACCAATGTCAATTGTGTATCCCATGGGATTTTTACTTTACAACCAGAAGGAGTATGAAGGCGCAATAGCGGAGTTGGAAAAGATAATAAAGATGGACCCGAAGAATATGGACGGCTACATTCTTCTGGCAAAAAGTCAGAGCGCTGTTGGAAAGAGCGGCGATGCCGTAAATACCCTGAAAACAGCAATTGAGATAAATAAGGGAGATATAAATATCCGCATTGAGCTGGGAAGGATATATGTGGAGAATAATCTGTTGGACAAGGCTGTCCCGGAACTCCAGGCTATCACAGCAATGGCGCCAAAAGAGGCTATGGCCTACAATCTCCTTGGCAAGGCATACATTAAAAAGAAGATGTTCAATGAGGCAATAGACGCCCTGGGCACAGCATCCCGTCTTGACCCGCGGGATATATTCAAGCAGGACCTTAATGCGGCTTATGAGGCAAAGAAAAAGGCGGGGCAGGGAAAATCAGCAGGCCCTCTTATAGACATTCAGAATGTAACAATCAAGAAGGTTTTTTCATCGCTCTACAAGTTTTATAACACCACTCCGATAGGCGAAATCAGGATAACAAATAATTCTCAGGAGACATTTCCAAAGATAAAGGTGAGCCTCAAGGTTCTAAATTATATGGACTTCTCAACAGACAGGGAGGTAAAGAATGTAAAACCGGGGGCTACGGAAACTATTCCCCTGTATGCCTCGTTTAATAATAAGATTCTTGAGATTGTTGAGGATACGCCTGCCCAGGCAGCCATTGAGGTGAACTACTATATAGAGCAAAAGGAAGAAAAGACAACACTCACAATCCCCTTTACCATATATAACAGGAATGCCATAACATGGAGTACCCCTTCTATGACCGCCGCCTTTGTTACGCCAAAGGATGAGCCTGTGAAGGATTTTGCAAGAGGGCTTGTGCAGATGTATCCGGAGAGCGGGGTTCTCATCAATAAACAGATGGCCACAGCCATGCTCGTATTTGACGCACTCGGCGCATACGGCTTGGTATACTCGCCTGACCCGAACAATCCCTATGAAAAGGTATCCCAGGATGCAGGCGCAGTAGATTCTCTGCAATATCCGAGAGAGACCTTGAAAATAAAGACAGGAGACTGTGACGACCTCTCCACCCTCATCTCCAGCCTTCTGGAAAACCTCGGCATAGAAACGGCATTTATCGGAACCCCAGGACATCTGCATCTCATGTTCAGGTTAGACATAGACCCAAAGAAGATAATGGAAATATCTCTCAATCCAGAGCAGTATATAAATATGGACAATCAGATATGGATTCCTTTGGAGGCAACGGCTGTCGGCTCTTCATTCACTGAGGCATGGTATAAAGGAAGCGAAATCTATTACAGATGGAAAAAGGAAAAGAAGACAGAGATAACAAAGGTGCATGACGCATGGGTTGCATATCAGCCCGCAACCCTGCCGCCTGCCGTCTGGAGCCCTGTGGCGCCGACAAAGGATAAAATAGATGCTGTCATGGCAAGGGAGCTTACCATGCAGAAGGCCAAAAAAGTCCAGGGGATTATAAGGCCATATCAGGATGCGCTGGAAAAAGATCCGAATGATTTAAATGCCATGATGCAGCTTGGTTTGATATACGCTGAAAACGAACTCTATGATGAGGCAACAAAGGAATTTAACAATATCATTGCAGCCAACAAAGAGGGTTCGGACGCATATACAAACCTTGGGAACATATATCTTTTAACAGGAAAGATAGATAATGCCCTGGAAAAGTATAAAAAGGCAGAGGCCGCAGCGCCTGAAGACGCAGAGATCAAGATAAACCTTGCAATAACTTATTATAAAAAGGGGGCGCTAAAGGAGGCCCAGACCAAATTCAGGGAGGCCGTTAATATAAATCCTACACTGAAGTACGAAAAGGGATTTCTGGATTCGCTGTTGTTCCAATGAGAATAGAAAGTAGAGACGCAAAATTTTGCGTCTCTACAAAAAAGGAGGGAATCATGAAGCTAATAACTGTATTACTCACGGCAATGTTTGTATTTGCCGCGGGTATTTCCGGTCTTTATGCCGGGGAAACCGGCAAGGGCAAGGAGGCGGTAAAAGCAACAGAAGGGAAAGGTGGGGTACAGGATTTTCTGGCATCATTCTGGTCAAAGCTTGTAAGGGTGGGCAAAAAGGGGCCGTCAACAGTTCCTACTGCTGTGGCAGGGCTTCGCGGCGCTGAGCAGGAAAAGGGCAAGGAACTAACACCCTACTGGAAGGGCAAGGAAAAGAGCAAAGACGGCGCTGCAATGACAAAGGTTGAATCCCTTATAAACAAGAAAGATTTTGCCGGCGCAATAGAAGATCTCAAATCATTCGGCCAGCAATATCCCGATAGCCCACTTAAGCCTGTAGCGGCTTTATCTCTTGCATACGCCTATGCCCAGGCAGGCAAAACAGACGAGGCACGGTCAACATTTGAAGGTTTTCTAAAGGATTATCCAAACCATGAACTAACAGCAGACGCCAAGGCAGGCATTGAACTCCTGAAAGGGGAGAATAAATA
>ERZ1292645.153-Hain-H14-02um-R2-153-length-31127-cov-8_pt1 | contig 19562 bp, 22 predicted proteins | sample MGYA00564401_ERZ1292645 | MGnify/ENA primary metagenome ERZ1292645 (study PRJEB36523, sample SAMEA6512644) | groundwater metagenome | collected 2019-01-09 | study: AquaDiva: Metagenomics assemblies of 32 groundwater samples | reverse complement strand
CAGAAGGCAAGGGAGACGGTAAGATTTATACGCCACCTTTTCCCCCTCTGCACATGCAGTCCTGCGGAATTCAGAAATCGGGTAAGGCCGTGTCTCGATTATCAGCTCGGGATATGCTCAGCGCCGTGTGTAAATCTTATTTCAGAAGCGGCGTATAGGGAACTGGCGGATAAAACCATTATGTTTCTGGAAGGCAGGAATAAAGAACTCCTTGTTGCGCTAAAAGCCGGCATGTCTCAAGCATCCGGCGCCCTTGAATTTGAAAAGGCGGCTAATATAAGAGACCAGATTAAGGCGATAGAGTCAACTTTAGAAGAGCAGAAGGTTGTATCTCATAAAAAAATTGACCGTGATATATTTGCGCATATTACAGAAGGAGATGCCCTCTTGATTCAGGCCCTTTTTATAAGGGACGGCAGGCTTTCAGGGGCAAAAGATTTCTTTTTCAGAGATCAAATACTCCCTGCGGATGAGGCGATATCTTCATTTATTGCTCAATACTACAGCGGCGACAGGATTATTCCGGATGAGATAATCCTATCCGTTTGCATAGAAGATAAAGATGCAACTACCGACTGGCTATCTGAAAGAAAAGGAAGGAATATAAAATTCTTTTACCCAATAAAGGGGGAAAGAAAAAAACTTCTGAATATGGCAGAGGCAAATGCAAAAGAGGCTATAAGAAGAAGACAGGATGCCTTTGAAGACAAACAGATATTATTGGATGAATTGAAAAAACGGCTTCACTTAAGAAAAACCCCTAAAACAATAGAGGCATTTGATATATCCAATATAGGCGGCAAGGATGCTGTAGGCGCTATGGTGGTTTTTGAGGATGCGAGGCCGGATAAAAACAGATACCGCCTGTATAAGATAAGGATGCCCGAAGAGCCTGATGACTATGGGATGATGAGAGAGGTTTTAACAAGGCGGTATAAAGAAGGTGGTCCAGGGATAAGCCTGCCTGATCTGATTCTCATGGATGGCGGAAAGGGGCAATTGAATATTGCAGTTAAAGTTATGAGCGGGTTGGGGATAAATGATATTGACATAGCTGCCATTGCAAAAGAAAACAGCGAGACCCCTGATAGAAACATTCAGGGGCAGGCAAGAGAAAAGATGCCACGGCTTGCAAAGGAACAGGGGGAAAGGATTTATCTGCCCGATGTCAAGTCCCCGATAATATTAAAGGAAGGGGCTTCGCCGGATCTTTTTATCAGGAAAATAAGAGACGAGGTTCATAGGTTTGCCATAAGTTATCATAAGAAACTCAGAGGAAAAATAAAATCAGTATTAGACGAAATTCCTGGTATTGGCAAGACAAAAAGAAACATTTTGCTCAAACATTTTGGCAGTGTTGAAAAAATAAATGAGGCTGCTATAGAAGAAATTGCAAAAATTCCAGGAATTACCACGAGTCTGGCAGAAGCGATAAAAAGCGCATTACAACAAAACAATGGATAGACAACCCCACCCTTTTCCCTTGTTTCGCAGCAGCCAACCGCTTGTACCTGTTACTCTATTCTTTATCCTTGGCATTATTGCTGCTTCTTATAACCGGTTGACAGATAAACTAACTTTCGCCTTTCTTATAGTTTCACTGCTTGTTCTGACATTTGGCATAATAAGAAAGTGGAGACATAACTTTGCGCTCGCCTATATCGCCTTTTTCCTCATTGGCGTCATACTTTCCAGTCAACAGGTAAGCCCATACTTTCCTAAAAACCACATAAAAATGCTTGCAGAACATTATAATAATTTGAAAAGGGATGAACCCGGCATCAGGATTGAAGGGGTTTTAGCCAATGCCCCTGAAAGGTTCTCTGACAAGATAAGGCTCTACATAGATGCTAAAAAAATATTTACACAAAAAGAAAATATTCCAGTTACAGGAAAAATTCTCATTACAGTAGGAAACCCTTCCGTAAGGGTCAAATACGGCGACAGGATAAGGTTTATCTTAAAACCCCGTATACCGCAAAACTTTGGCAATCCTGGGGAGTATGACTATGCCGGCAATCTTGCAAGACAGGATATATATGTTACCGGTTATATTGAAAATGAGAGATGGATTGCAGTTATGGGTGGTGAGGAAGAACACGGCTTAAGGACATCCATTGAACATGTAAGGGATAAAATAAGAGATTTCATTGATGGTTCGGACGCTGAAAATTCAGCAGTAATCAAGGCTCTGATCCTCGGTGAAAAGGGTGAGATTTCAAAGACCGTAAGGGACGCATTTGCCGGCACAGGCACCGCCCATATACTCGCCATATCAGGACTTCATATAGGCATTATTGCGTTTGTTTCATACTGGATAATCCTGCATGCATTGAAACAGTCAGAAAGGCTTATGCTTGCCTTTGATATAAAAAAGATAGCCGCTGCAGGAAGCATCGTTCCTGTGCTTTTGTATGGCGCTGTTGCCGGATTTTCCGTATCCACCCAGAGGGCTGTAATAATGGTAATGGTTTTCATACTCTCGGTTATTATTGACAGAAAACAAAACCTCTACAATACGCTTGCCGCTGCCGCATTTACAATTCTCGTTATCTCACCGTTATCAGTTTATGATATCTCATTCCAGTTATCATTTGCCTCTGTCCTTGCAATCATATATCTCGTGCCAAGATTTCAAGGGCTATGGATAAATGAGGATAAGAAGGCAAATGACATAGCCAAGCTTTTGCCGCCTCATCCGGCATGGTATCCGCTTAAGAATTATCTTCTCAGCCCATTTGCCGTATCTTTAGCGGCATCCATTGGCACAGTGCCATTTGTTGCATGGCATTTTCACAGGGTTTCCATCATAGGGATTGTTGCAAATCTTATTGCAGTCCCACTTATGGGTTTTATAGCGGTCCCGCTCGGGTTTATTTCCGTCCTTGTCTCATTTTTTAATCAATCTGCCTCCAATTTAATTCTCGTAATAGTTGACATGGTATTAAAGGCCTCAATATGGGCGGTTAATCTTTTCTCCCAAATCCCGTATTCGTCTATTTTTACAACAACGCCGACAATTCTGGAGACAGTTTTATTTTACATCCTGATAGTCTCTATTGTGGAATTTAAAAACATAAGGATTTTTAGATACACACTCCCGGTTGTAATGCTTATTATAATCGGCAATTATTCATACTGGTATTATCATCTAAATTACTCGCCAAATTTAAAGGTTACATTCATAAGTGTTGGACAGGGCGACTCTGCGCTGATAGAATTTCCTTATGGCAAGCGTATGCTTATAGACGGCGGGGGCTTTTATGACTCGGATTTTGATGTCGGCGAAAGGATTATTGCGCCGTTTCTCTGGAAGAACAAGATAGACAGGATTGACTATATTGTCTTAAGCCATCCTCAAAGAGACCACATGATGGGCCTTAAATTTATAGCAGAAAGGTTTCGCTCAAAAGAGTTTAGATGGAATGGGGATGTTGGCGCTGACAAGGGCTATGAGGAATTGATGCAATCTATTGATAAAAACAGCATAAAGAGATTTATCTCAGACTCCGACACACCGCCGCTAAATATAAACGGCGCAATTGTAGAATTTCTCTCCCCTCCGAAGAAAAGCCATCTTGATACAAACAATAACTCGCTGGTGGTAAAGTTAAAATATAAGGATGTCAGTTTTCTTTTCACAGGCGATATTGAAGATATAGGCGAGGCCATTTTACTGAAGGCAGGGGATAAAATAAAAAGCGCTGTCCTAAAAGTTCCGCATCACGGCAGCAGGACATCTTCACAAATGGATTTTTTAAAGACAGTGAACCCAAAAATTGCGGCCATATCCGTAGGCCATTCAAATCCATTCGGTTTTCCGCACCCTGAAATATTAAAAAGATATGAAGAATTAAAAATACCTGTTTTAAGAACAGATATAAACGGAGCAATAACAGTTGAGACAGACGGCGCGAGATTAAAGGTCTCTGCTTATAAAAATTGACCTCATATAGCTTGATTGCTATACTTTCGTTATGAACATATTAGCCCTTATAAAACAGGTTCCTGATACTGCCGTAGATTTAAAGATAAGCGCAGAGGCCTTGGATATTATGTATCAGGATATCCCGTGGGTCATAAATCCGTATGATGAATATGCGGTGGAAGAGGCGCTGCGTATAAAGGAAAAAAATGGCGGCAGTGTAACTATTATATCTATGGGTCCGGACAGGGCTGCTGATATTATAAAAAGCTCCATTGCAATGGGCGCTGACGAGGGAATCCATTTGAAAGACACTGCCTTTGACGGCTCTGACGCATATGGAACAGCCTTTATCCTGAGTAAGATTGCAGGCATTTCCGGCTATGATATTATCCTGGCAGGCAAGCAGGCGGTGGATGACGGCTGGGGACAGGTTGGGCCTGCCCTATCAGAGATATTAAATATCCCTTCGGTCTCGTCAATTCTTAAATTGGAAATATCAGAAGATAAAAGAACCGCAACTGCGCACAGAGAAATTGATGAGGGACTTGAGATAGTTGAGGTTCCCCTCCCCGCCTTATTTACAATACAACAGGGCATTAACACGCCAAGATACGCATCCCTTCCCGGTATTATGAGGGCAAAGAAAAAGGAGATAAAGGTGTTTAACGCAGGCGCACTGGGCATTTCTCAGGGAGAAACCGGAAGAGAGGCCTCACGGATAATGTTACAAAAATTATCCAAGCCGCATGCAAGAAAGAATGGTGAGATGCTTAAAGGTGATGCTATAAGCGCTGCAAAAGAATTGATAAATCGTTTAAGAAATGAGGCAAAGGTTATATAGTAAGGAGATGATAATTGAAACGAGGCATTAATGAATAACAGAGATACATTGGTAATTGCTGAACATAAAGAGGGCGCTGTCACCTCAGGGACATTAGAGGCAATCGGCGCAGGCAGATATGTTTCAGGCAGGCTCAATACCGGGTTGTCTGTTGTTATCTTGGGCAGCGGCATATCCGCATTATCAAGCGCCATCTCGAACATAGATACAGACAATATCTATTTGATAGAAAACCATCTTCTGGCGCAATATGCATCTGATGCCCATCTTGCCGCCATTTATCCATTTATCAAAACCAACAAGCCATCCATCATACTGATACCATCCACATGTCTTGGCAGAGATTTAGCTCCAAAACTTGCGGCAAGGCTCAGAACAGCGTATATATCCGATGTAAGCGGGATAGAGGTTGATAACAGTGAAATACTTTTTACCAGACAGGTATACGGCGGCAGGCTTTTATCAACCGTTAAATGCAGGGGCGGGATGCCCTGGGTAATAACACTTAGGTCAAGGGCATTTGAAAAACCGGCAGCGTCTGCTTCAAAACCCCCAAAGGTAGAGGGTTTTCCTGTGGGTATTGATCCTTCACATATAAGGACAATTATAAAAAATATAGAGAAAACTCAAAAAGGCCTTGGCCTTACTGATGCGGATATTGTCATCTCCGGCGGCAGGGGGATGAAAGGGGCAGAAGGGTTTAAGATGCTTGAGAAACTCGCAGGAATATTGGGTGGTGTTGTCGGCGCATCAGGCGCTGCTGTGGATGCGGGCTGGATGCCTCACTCAGCGCAGGTCGGGCAGACCGGAAAGGTCGTATCGCCGAAACTCTACATCGCCTGCGGCATATCAGGCGCGCCCCAGCACCTTGCAGGCATGTCCACATCCAAATGCATCGTTGCGATAAACAAAGACCCGGACGCGCCAATATTCAAAACAGCTGATTACGGAATAGCAGGCGATATATTCGAAGTTTTGCCAATATTGATTGAGGAGCTGAAAAGGTGATATAGATACATGCTGCAGGCGGACAAAATATGAAACGAATATTAGTTACAGGCGCCACAGGGCAAATAGGGTCTGAACTTGTCCCTGCGCTGAGGAAAAAATATAGCCCTGAAAATATTATTGCTGCGGGGCATGAAACCAAACCTGACAGGGAACTGCTTGAAGGCGGACATTTCTGCAATCTGGATGTAAGGGATTCTAACGCTGTTGAAAAAATCATAAAAGAGTATCGCATCGACATCATCTATCACATGGCCGCTCTCCTTTCCGCTGCTGCTGAAAAAGACACTCAGCTTGCATGGGATGTAAACATAAACGGCCTCGGAAATATATTGGAGGCTGCCCGCAAATTTAATTTATCTGTATTCTTTCCAAGCTCCATCGGCGCATTCGGCCCATCTACGCCTCCTGACAATACCCCGCAGGATACCATCCAGCGTCCTGCAACCATGTATGGAATAGCAAAATTGACAGGCGAACTCCTCTGCGATTATTATTTTCACAAATTCGGCATTGATGCAAGAGGCATTCGGTTTCCCGGCCTCATTTCATATAAAACCATGCCCCGCGGCGGCACTACTGATTACGCAGTTGAGATATTTTATGCTGCTGTCAGAGGGGAAAAATACGAATGTTTTCTGAAAGAGGGGACGCGGCTGGATATGATGTACATGCCGGATGCTGTAAGGGCGGCCATCCAATTGATGGAGGCTGACCCTGCAAAACTCATCCATAGAAACGCCTTTAATGTTGCAGCCATGAGCCTTGCCCCTGAGGATATCTATGCTGAGATTAAAAAACATATACCGGACTTCACAATAACTTATAAGATAGATCCTGTGCGGCAGGCTATTGCTGATTCATGGCCGCACAGCATGGACGACAGCGCAGCGCGCAAGGAATGGGGCTGGAGGCCTGAATATAATTTGCCTGCCATGACAAAGGAGATGATAGAAAGGCTTTCTGAAAGGATTGGCAACTAAATGGAGATGTTATGTCTCTAAAACAAATAGAAATTATTCTAACTGACAAACTCAATGACCTTAAAGCCAAAGGAACCCTGAAGGGAGAGGAAAAGGTCATCTCTGGCGTTATAGAGGCAAAGGATGGTTTTGGCCCTCGTTACCTTCTCGCTGGACAGGGAGAAAAAGATTTTTTAAGGATGAACTCCAATTCATATCTGGGGCTCTCCTTAAATAAGGATGTCATAACGGCAGAGGAAGATGCCGCAAGAAAGTTTGGCGTAGGCCCAGGCGCTGTCCGTTTTATCAGCGGGACATTTGAACCGCATGCAGAACTGGAAAAGAGGCTTGCTGATTTTCACGGGAGAGAGGCTGCAATGATATTCAGTTCAGCATATTCAACTGTCATGGGGATGCTTCCTCAGTTCATTACTGAAAACACCCTCGTGTTGAGCGACGGGTTGAACCATAACTGCATTATAAATGCTATAAGGCTCTCCAGACCTGCAAAGAAGGAGGTCTATCGTCATCTTGACATGGCAGATATGGAACGTATCCTCAAGGAAAATACTGGCATTGCAAAAAGGGTTGTGGTGGCAACTGACGGCATCTTCAGCATGAGGGGCGATTATGCGCCTTTAGACAGGATTGTTGAAACCTGCAGGAGATATGAATCAGAGTATGAAGAAGGCATTGTCACCATTGTAGATGACTCCCATGGTGTCGGCGCATTTGGTAAAACAGGAAGAGGCACAGAAGAACATACCAATGCCAGAGCGGATATTCTCGTGGCAACACTTGGAAAGGCGCTGGGGGTAAACGGCGGTTATATAGTCTCAACAAATACGGTGATAAGCTATTTGAGGGAAACAGCGCCTTTTTATATCTACTCTAACCCAATTACCCCTGCTGAGGCAGCAGCGGCAATCAAGTCCCTTGAAATACTGGGGAGTCCAGATGGGATAAGGCTTCTCGAAAGGCTGAGAAGACTTGCAGCGCGCTTGCGGGAAGGGCTGAAACAGCTTGGGTATGAGACTATTCCCGGCGAACACCCTATAGTTCCGCTGATGGTGAGGGACACCGAGAGGACATCGGAAATGGTCAAACATCTTTTTGTCAATGACATATTGGCTACAGGTCTAAACTTTCCAGTTGTTCCGAAAGGGGATGAAGAGATAAGATTCCAGATAAACGCCAGCCACACAGAAAAGGATATTGATTATCTGCTAAGTGTTTTAAAAAGGTTCAAAGAGGGATAATGCCACAGCCTAACTTTTGCGGGAGCACGTTTGCAACCTGCTCCCGAATGTTTCGGTGGAACAGGCATCTTGCCTGTTTTTACAGGCTTGAAGCCTGTTCCACTATAGTCCAGCTACATAAATTTGTAGTCTGCCGATCCCGTTTAAATATATAACGGGACAAGTTTATCGGCGATTTTAAAATACGCCCATAAATGAGCAAACTACATCTACTTAATTTTGTCGTCTGCCCCTACCATACAAGACTCTCCAAAAGGTATTTTTCTTGCAAAGTTTTTAATAAAATTGATAAAGACTTATTTCCACATCTCCTTATCCACCTTTTCAAAGTCCGCAACCTTTCTTTTGAATTCCAGATAATCCTTATCGCTCCATGTGCCCGCCAGCTTATCCAGATCGTGATAGGTAGCTGCGCGTGGTTTTTTTTGAAGGCCAAGCTGTTCCTTTATGATTCTGGCCACCACTGCATTCACGCTGGCGTCTTCCTGTTTCGCCCTTTTTTTGAGGGCTTGTGTTACGGAATCTTCAAGCCCTCTGATTGTCATAACAGCCATAATATCCTCCCCTCCTTATCGGTATAGAATAAGACCGCTAATAATGTTGAAATGGTCGTCATAGGTAAATAGCGATAACCCGTGTCTCATTGCGGAAGCCGCAACCCATATATCGTTTGTGGGAACAGGCTTTCCTTTTTTCTTTAAGTCCCAGTATATCTTCGCGTAAAATTCGGCGGTTTCCTCATCCGGCAAAACCACATCAACACGCGGAGAAGCCAGAAACTGTTCCAACTCCCTTCTGTTTTGTGCTTCTTTGCTGCCGCCTTTAAACCCGCTGAATAGTTCTCCCAAGACAATGATATTTATCCCTATGTATTCAACAGACCGAAAGGCTGCCACCGCAGCGGCCTCGTTTTTCTTGAATGCGGCATAGGCATTGGTGTCTGCAAGTATCCTTTTCATGCGGGTTTCTCCTTTTAATAAGATGCATTCGTAATATGATAGCAGATTGATGCATGATGTGCCATCTATTTATGCGCTGCACAGTCAGGTGGGTGTAGAAGCGAATTTGAACCCGCGATAGGTGTCATCATCCCATCTTTTTTAACATCCCTTCATTCATACTTCCAGTCCTATACCCCTGCAAATCAATGGTTATGTATGTAAAGCCCTGCTCCTTAAAGCCCTTAACAATTACATCCCTGATACCTTCCTCCAAAAATCTGTTTATCTCAGCAGGCGGCGCCTCAATTCTGGCAATTTCATTATGGTATCTCACCCGGAATTGAGAAAAACCTAAATTGCGAAGCATCTCTTCGCATCTCTCAACCTTATCAAGTCTTTCTTCCGTTATCTTTGTTCCATAGGGAAATCTGGATGAGAGGCAGGCAAAGGACGGCTTTTGCCATGTCTCAAGGCCAATAATACGGCTTAATTCCCTTATTTCAGGCTTTGACAGACCTGCCTCTATAAGAGGACTTCTCACGCCAAGTTTTTTTGCAGCCTCTCTCCCAGGCCTATAATCTCCCAAATCATCAATATTGCTTCCGTCTGCTACGGATGCAAGCCCAAGCTCTTTTGCCTTTTCATTACATATCTCAAAAAGCTCACTCTTGCAATAGTAACATCTCTTATCCGTGTTATCAGCAAAGTTTGGTATAAGGAGTTCATTAGATTCTACTATTATATGCCTTGCGCCAATCTGCAGAGCAATGTCCTTTGCATCCTGAAATTCCCTTTCAGGGTATGTTGGAGATAGGGCTGTAAGCGCCGCAGCCTTGCCGCCCAAGGCATCAAAGGCAATTTTTAAAAGAAAGGTTGAATCTACTCCGCCTGAAAAGGCCACAAGCACAGAGCCCATGTCCTTCAGGATGGCCTTAAGATGCTCAAACTTCTGTTCGCTACTTTCTAAGTTTTGAGTTTTGAGTTTTAAGTTTTGAGTTTTGTTCATATCATCATCCCTTTTAACACTTCTTCCTCAATTGGCGCATCGACCTCAAATGTAGTTGTCTCGCTATTTTTAGAAAGTTTTAACGTTCTCTTCCCCTTGGCCTTTGTTCCGGCGTATCTTAAAATCATCCTGCCTGCGATAAAGTGCGTTCCATTTTTAGATAAGCCGCATATAAGTCCTGTTGGTCCGGCAAAATCCAGCGGCTCTATCAGGATATCGTCTGCCTGAATGAGGTTTTTGATTTTTTTATTATCAGCCTCATCCCTGCCGATAACAATCTTAACATCTTTATCCAGCCTGAAATGCCTGCCTGTTTTAAGAAGATGCACATCCTTCATCGTTACTTCTTTCTTATTATCCAGCAAATCCTTTACCCTCTTTGAAAATATCTTGTCTGTCAGGAGACAGCCGCCTGACGGGCAAGGGTAATTCTGAATATCCAATTCCTCTGCAAGGGCTATCTGCGGCCTCCGTGAACGGCCGCCCATATCCAGAAGTTTTTCCCGGTTTACTATGCCGGCCTTCTCCGGAATGGTAGGTTCAAGGTGCTTTGCGCAAAGGGGCCTTAGAATAAGCCCCTCAAGACCACTCTCTCTTTCTATTGTCTCAAACGCATCCCTTCTCTGACTCATTGGCCTCTGACCCAGCACCTCGCCGGTTACTATAAATGACGCGCCAATCTCTTCCATATATTTCTTTGCAAGCCTATGCATATATATGCGGCAGTCCACGCAAGGGTTTATACCCTGTCCGTAGCCATACTTTGGATTTCTTACAATCTCTATGTAATCTAAGCCCTTTTGAAGGACTTTTATGGGAACGTCAAATTCGTTAGCAACCCTTGCTGCCTCATTGCTGCAGACGCTTCCCCTGCAGCTGCATGTGCAGAATGTGGATGTAAAATTAAGGGCGCAAATTTCAATCCCCTGTTCCAGCATCACCTTTACTGCCAGAGTTGAGTCCAACCCGCCGGAAAGCAGGGCAACAGCCTTTCTGTTCATAGAGATAAATACCTCCGTCCCCGATTGATTCTATCGGGGATTATATCTATTGTATTGCGGAAAAGTCAACCGGGCATACTGTAGAAAAGAAGGTTTATGAGATATTAGAGAAATGAAATATAACGTTGTAGAAAAAGCTATGTGGCTTGGCAATATCTAACTAAAATACTCTTTTTTGCTCCACACTTTTTTTACTCCACATCCGGGACAAGCTGCTCTTTATCAACTCTATTCTCAGCTTCTTTCTGAATTCAACCTCATCCACCTTAAACTTGAATGCCTTTTTGCCGTTTATAAAAACAAGAGGTATATCTCTCTCGTATTTTCTGAGAAGTTCTTCACTATCAGCGATATCCACCTCTTTGTAAGAGAACGGCACCTCTAAGCCAACTTTGTTTATAAGCTCTTTGACCTTATTACAGAGGCAGCAGTCTTTTTTGGAATATATCTCAACTCTGACCATAATTTAAGAAGAACGGTTGGAAGCAAAAGATAAAACCGTATTTTTTAAAAACAGCATTATGAAAACAGACTGTTTATATGCCTGGTGAGTATAGCAAAAGAATTAAAATAAATCAAGATGCCTGTGATAATCAAAAAACTGCCGGTTACTATTGAAACAACCCGCATGTGTTTTTTAAGCCTGTTGAAGTGTTTGAGAAATGTAGTAATGCCGAGGGAGGTAAGAAAAAATGGTATGGCAAGCCCGAGGGAGTAAATAATAAGAAGGAGCACCCCCTGCATTAGGGTATCAGATGAAGCCGCCATCATAAGGATAGCTGCAAGTATCGGCCCTATGCATGGAGTCCAGCCTGCTGCGAAGCCGACGCCGATTAGAAATGAGCCTAAAAGACCTTCCGGCTTTTCCCTGAAAAAGTGCAGTTTTTTATCCTGCTGCAGTATCCTGAAATTTATTATGCCTACAATATGGATGCCAAGCAGGACAATTACTATGCCTCCCACCTTTCTGATTACATCCTGATATGTGCGCAATATCTCACCAGCAAAGCTTGCAGATGCCCCAAGGCTTACAAAAAGCGCGGAAAAGCCCAATATAAACATAAGCGAGTTGATAAGTATGACCTTCTTGAGTTCCTTGTCCCCGTCATTATCTGTCAATTCTTCAAAGGATATGCCTGTAACAAACGAGATGTAGGACGGCACAAGCGGCAGGACGCATGGGGACACAAATGAAAGAAGGCCGAACAAAAATGCTATAGGTATTGAAATATCTTGCGTCATTTTTTTAATATCTCCTCTATCAATCGAAACGACTCCGCGGAATCCCACTCCCTTGCCCCCTCTGCCCTGCCAACCACCATGCCTTGCCTGTCAATCAGGTATGTGGTGGGAAGTCCGACTGTCCTGTAAGAATCGCTTGTTACTGAACCATCAGTATCCAGGAGCACAAGGAATGTGTAACCTTTCTTTTTAATAAATTTACTGACTTTTTTCTCACCCTCTTCAGAATTTACCGCTATAACAACAAGCCCTCTATCCTTAAACCTTTTATGCAGCGCCTCCATAGAAGGCATTTCTATTATGCAGGGCGGGCACCATGTGGCCCAGAAGTTTAATAATACTGCCTTGCCTTTAAATCCCTTTAAGGAAACCTTTTTGCCGTCAAGTGTATTAAGCGCAAAATCAGGGGCCTCTACCGGCTTTTTCTTCCCGACCCTGACCACTCCGGCATCCGCCCAATAATCCCGACCGGCAGCGCCGATATCTAATGGGTATCCAATTAAAATACAAAAAACCAGAAAACAATTGGCAAACAATCTATAAGCAAACATCAATACGTTGCCTTCTTCTGCTTATACTTATCAGCCGCTCTTGGCCCGTTTGTTAAAAGTTCAGCAATTGTTCTTATGCTATCCTGTTTACTCCAGTCCCTTGGCCCCCATACCTTTTCTGCTATAATACCATTTTGGTCTATTATAAAAGTCTCCGGAACACCCGTAGTCTTATAAATCTCTTTTATCTTACCATTTCTATCATGTAGTATGGGAAATGTAACCTCATATTTCTTTGCAAAGGACTCTACTATATCAGGATCCCCTTTATCAATGCTTACAGCCAAGATCTCAAAATTCGGATACTGCTTTTTAAGCGCCACGTACATCACCTGCATAGACGGCATTTCTTCTTCGCACGGTTTGCACCATGTTGCCCAGAAGTTCACAAAAACCACCTTGCCCTTGTAGTCAGAAAGTTTGACCATTTTCCCCCCGAGTGAACCTATCGTGGGCAGGGTAAAATCAGGGGCAGTCTTCCCTTCCAAAACAGGTTCAAACTTATGCCTCTGCCCTGCTATTATTAATAATACCACAGATACAATTATAGCTACAACAATCCCAATTATTGCCTTGCTGGATAAACCCTTGTTCTCAGTTGATGGAGTGTCCATAGAAAGAAACCTCTTTTTTATTGCGATGCATAGGCATGAAGACCGGGCAGGACAAAACTTACGCCCCAGTAAAGGAATATGGTTGATAAAAACCCAAAGACGGCAACATAGGCAGCCTTTTTCCCTCTCCAACCCCTTGTAATACGCGCATGGAGATAAGCTGCGTAGACAAACCATGTAATAAGGCTCCATGTCTCTTTGGGATCCCAGCTCCAGTAAGTCCCCCATGCCTTATTTGCCCAAACAGCGCCGAGTATAAGCGCGCCGAGCGTAAAAAATATAAAACCCCACGCTACCGACTTGTAGCTGAGTTCATCCAGCATTGCAGACGCTGGAAACCTGTCTATCAAAAAATTAGATGTCTTCCTTTCCTCAAACCTTGCCTTTATTAAATACATTAAGGCCATGCCAAATGCCAGACCAAAGCCGGAGTATCCTATAAATGCCGAGAATACATGCAGTTCAAACCAGATGCTCTGAAGCGCCGGATTGAGCGGCTGGATATCCTGAAAACGATATGGCAGCTGAGATGTAGCAACCATTGCTATAAATGCAATAGACATTACAAATGCGCCCACGACCTTTATCTTATATTTAAACTCCATAATAAGATAGGCAATGGATGTTATCCATACAAAAAAGGCCATTGATTCATAGAGATTGGAAAACGGCGCATGGCCGGATTCCTTTGTTCTGAAGACCAACATCATTGAGATTGCAAATGTGGAGATAATTGCTATGACAGTTGCGGCCTGGCCAAGCCACTCTTTCCTGAATATCCAGTATCCGAAATATAAAATCATTGTGGCCAGATAAAACCAGAATGCCATGTCAAAAAATAAAAGGCTCATTATAACTTTCATTGCTTTATCCCTCCGGAACTGCCGGATTTAATCTCGTCAACTATTTCCGACAACTCCCTCTCAAAAACAAACTTATTTTTATTTATCATCCCGCCGATGTTTACCTCTGTTTCCAGACTGCCTTTTCTTACATTGACCCATATCCTTTTATGAAAGATAAAAAAGGCCATAAAAAAGCCGACTACCATCAATGCAGACCCAATCCACACAACATTTGTCCCAGGGTCTTTATTGATGGACAGACCTGTATATAATATACCCTTGTAGCTATCAAATACAAGCTCATAATCAGAATCAGGAATGGCTGCAAAGAGGTCGGCATAATTGTAGAACAGCCACGGTCTGGACACAAGTTTGCCTGCTTTATACACCTCTACATTTATTGCCGGATTATTATGCTCTGCTGACTTTGGAAATACTGTACTGGTTGCAGGGTCAAATGCAAAATCAGACACAAAACCAACAACCTTGATTCTATAATCAGTGCCAGGAATATCATACGGGGTATTCCAGAGGGCGGTAAAAGGCGGGGTTATTGTCTTATGTGTCTTAGCGCGCTTTAATAAAAATTCAGCCTGCTTCACCCTGTCGTATGCCGTCCCGTAACTGCTCTGATAGAAGGTAATGCCCTTATAAGAGAGCGGCGCATTAACCCATATCTGCCTCCCTTTAATAATCTCCCTGCCGCTGTCACTAAGCGTAAGTACGCTGTTATACTGTTTTATCTGTCCTGATTCATAATAGTCTATCCAGAATTTATCAAGACGCAGTTGGATATCGGACGCCTTTTCCTGTCTCTCTATCTTTGGAAGCGGAATACCGTGCCATGAACGGTCTATGCCTAATCTTAATTCCGTTACAGGTACGGTTATAACCTCTCCTTCATAGAATGCCCCAAAATCTTTGAAGCCGGTTATGCTTCCTATTATAACGCCACAGAGTATCAAAAGAAGGCTTACATGAACAACATCTGAACCGAACCTCCCTGTCCTTCCCTTCCATGCGTATATAGACATACCCTCTGCGCCACTTGCCTCTTTCACCTTATACCTTTTTTTTCTGAGGATATTCAGTATCCTTTCCCTTACAAAGGCAGGTTTGTCCTGAAGAATCAACGTATGCTTATTCAGCAGATTTTTAATGAACCTTGCGTCAACATCTGCCTTGCTTTCTAAAGTGGTCTTCCATTTTGGAGGAAATCTGTCAATGGTACATACAATTATATTTAAAATGAGGAGCAATAGGAGGGTTGAAAACCACCAGGCATGATACATATCTTCCAGACCAATGCGCAGGATTAAGGGCGCCCATTTGCCGTATTCCCCGCTATAAAATTCTGTTGGCTGGTTTTGCTGTATAACTGTGCCTACCACAGAAAATGCAGCAAGGGAAAAGAGCACAAACAGCGTAAGCTTCAGAGAGCCAAAAAAAACCCATATCCTACTGCCAATAGTCTTCACTGCGCTTTTATCGGATATTGTCACTGCCGCCCCTAAGTTGAATCTTGCAGCCTGTCACTTGGCGGCCCCTTTATACTGCTCAAGAAAACTTGCAGCCGACCTTCCAATATCAGTATTGGGGTCAAGGCTGTAGGCCTTTTCCCATGCAGACCTTGCATCAGCAATATTTCCCCTGATAGCAAGTATAAAACCCTTTGTCAGCCATATCCTCTGATAGGCTGGGTTCCTTTTAATCCCCTCCTCTACATACTTAAGCCCTTCGTCGGATCTGTTTGTATAATGGTATGAAAGGCCAAGGTCATTGTATGCATCAATATCCTGAGTGTTCATGGCAATCGCTTTCTTGTAATATTCTATAGCGTCAATAAATTTGTGCTGATCAAAATAGATATCTCCAACATCGGCGTATGCCTCAGCATCATTGGGTCTTTCCTTTAATACCCTCTGAATCTGCACTGTATAATCATATTGCTCAAACGGCGGCTGATTGATTGGAGGCTGCGCTGCTTCTTGAGCCTTGTCCTGATAGGCAACCGGCGGTGAGGCAATATCCTTTTTAGCTGATTGGCCTTTCATCTTTCCAATCACAACGCCCACAGCTAATGAAAGTATAACCAATCCTATAATAATCAGAATCTCTTTTTTGCCCAAGACTCTCCTCCTTAATGGGAAAATTGGGAAAACTCTTTGTCTATAGTTTTTCTAATAGTGAGTATGTCTTTGCCTTCTTTATAAAGTTCATATGCCCTGATCGCCTCATCTATGCAGATGTCGCATTCGGCGCCGTGTTTAGTCACATAGCAGGTCAGAAGACTTTTGTGATTGTGGTGTTTCTTACATTCACAGTAGCAGTGAATATGGTCCAATACCTCCGGTATCTCCTTTGCCACAGCATAGGCTGCCGAAGCCCTGCCGACAAAGAGCGCCGGCGACATGGTCGGCCTGGTTTCTCCGCCTTTGATGGAGGCCAGATCTGTTATATCCTCCAAATGATTGCCGCCGGGATAAGAGGATAACCAGTAGCCGCCGCCAAGGCCAATAACCGAGAGAATGATAATTACCGGCGCAAACCATTTTTTGCTGTTATTTTTTTTAATCTTATTGACCATGTTTAAATAATTATATCAAGAATGCGCTTAAGTTTCAGTTAAAATTTTATTATCTTTTTTTAATAATTTGCCGGAGGGATTTAAACCGCCTTTTTTGGCAGAGAGGCATAGTATGCCTCTCTGGTCATCCTTTCCTCTTCCCCGAAGAGGATGCAGGCAGTCGGACATCTCTTGGTGGGTTGGTCATCCTGAGGACACTTATCATAATTTATTACAGCAAGATTATCTATCACCTCTATGCCGCCTTCCACCGCGCAGTCTTTCACGCATAGACCGCATGCGATACAAGACACCTTGCATATCTTCCTTGCAACAGCCCCTTTATCTTTGTTCCTGCAATAGTTAAAGAGCTTACGCTCAATCGGATGCATCTCAATAATATCTCTCGGACATGCCCTTGCGCATGCGCTGCATCCTACGCATTTGTCGTAAAATACAACAGGCAGGCCGTTATCGTTCATTGCCATTGCATCAAACTTGCAGGCCATAACGCAGTCTCCGTAGCCGATACAACTGTATATGCAAGCCTTCTCCCCGCCGGTGATATTGGCAGCCGCGCAAGTCCTCTCGCCCTTATATACCGTATTCCTGAGAGCCTCTTTTTCACCGCCCCTGCAGAGCACAACAGCCATAACATTGTTGGCCTGAGCAGAGTCCACTCCGAGATATTTTGCTATATTATCCGCCACAGACTGGCCGCCTGCAACACAGCCGTTTACAGAGGCTGTCCCCTGTACCAGCGCCTCTGCAAACACCCTGCACCCTGCCCTGCCGCAGCCGCCGCAATTGGTATTGGGAAGGATATTTAAAAGAGCCTCAATCCTCGGGTCTTCCTCAACCTTGAGTTTTTTATCCGCATAGGCAAGAAAAAGCGATAAGGCCGCTGCAATGCCGCCCATACTTACCATTGATATAATTACTATGTTGCCAGTCATAAGATTTTATCCCCTTATCAGCCCTGCAAATCCCATAAATGCCAGCGCCAGCATGCCGGCAATAATCAATGTTATTGAGACGCCCTGAAATACCTCCGGCACATCCGCAAATTCCAATTCTTCCCTGATGCCCGACATCATCAGCATGGCAAGGGTAAAACCTGCCCCTGTGCCGAACCCAAAGATTATGCTCTCCAGATAATTATATTCTCTCAAAACCATGAAAAGCGCAAGTCCCAGGACAGCGCAGTTTGTTGTAATCAAAGGAAGATATATGCCCATAGCCCTGTAGATAACCGGGCTGCTTTTCCTTATGTACATCTCAACTAATTGCACAAGCGCGGCTATGGCTATAATAAAAGCGACATACTCAAGAAACGGAACATTAAACTTCACCAGCAAATAGGTGTATATGGGCCATGTAACCGCTGCGGTCAATGTCATGACAAAGGTTGTAGCAAGCCCCATATTGAGCGCATTCTCTGTTTTGTTGGACACGCCGAGAAACGGACAGATGCCAAGAAAGTAGGTCAGCACAAAATTATTAATCAGCGATGCTGATATGAATATAAGTATTAGTTTCATATTTTATGCGCAAGCTCAATCTTTTTTAATGACAGATTGTTTCGGCCTTTCTTTTTGACAGATAATTTACCAGCGCCACCAAAAATCCGAACACAATGAATGCGCCGCCCGGGAGTATCATAACTATCCACGGCTCAAACCAATCACCCAGAAGTTTTATATCCAATATGCTGCCAAATCCAAGCAGTTCTCTTATTGTCCCCATTACAGCAAGGCTCATTGTGAAGCCTATGCCGATACCGAACGCATCCATTATAGAGGGAAATACCGGATTTTTTTGCGCAAATGCTTCTGCCCTGCCGAAGATTATGCAGTTTACTACAATCAACGGCACATACGGCCCAAGCGCCTTGGATATTGGCGGAAACATGGCTGCAAGAAACATGTCGGCAACAGTAACATACAGGGCTATGATGACAACATATGCTGCAATCCTTACCTGGGCAGGCACAATCTTTCTGATAGCAGACACAGTTATATTTGAGCAGAGTAAGACAAATAATGTAGCCAGCCCCATTGCAACTCCGTTGATAACCGAATTCGTAACAGCAAGTGTCGGGCATGTGCCAAGCACGAGTCTGAACGGCGGTATCTCCTGCCAGAGCCCCTTTTTAAATTCATACCAGAGATTGTAATTGTTGTCTGCCATTATTTCACCGTCTCTTCCTGCGGAAATGCCTTCAACACCCTTGCCACTGCATTATTTATATTCTTCACCACTGCGTCCGAAGAAATTGTGGCGCCGGTTATTGCTGTTATCTGATTAGGTTTTTCAGGCTTGCGGTATTTAATATATTCTATCTTCGGCTTAATCTCAAGGCCTTTAAACTGATCTTCAAAGGCAGGTTCTTTTATTCTGTTCCCAAGCCCAGGAGTCTCATTCTGCTCAAGAACCTTTATGCCTCTTAGCTTCAGATAATCCATGTTCAGCCCCACCATGATTCGTATGTTCCCCTGAAATCCGCCTCCGTCTGCAATGAATGCCAGTCCCACGGGTTTTCCATCCGCATCAACGGCTTTGTATATAGTAATCTTTTCTTTATCAATCTCTTTTTCCATAATCTGGTAATCCTTTGCCCCCGGCAACACGACAAATATTGCCTCCTTGAGTTCCTTCTCCCTATTTGCCTGAACGAGCGGATCAGCGATATGAAAAACCCCTGCAAGTATGCCGCCTGATATGGCCCCAATAACCGTGAGAACCAAAAGCATCTTTGTGACAATATTATTCAACCTTAATTCCCTCACCGAAAAATC
>ERZ1292645.236-Hain-H14-02um-R2-236-length-22657-cov-8_pt1 | contig 19592 bp, 21 predicted proteins | sample MGYA00564401_ERZ1292645 | MGnify/ENA primary metagenome ERZ1292645 (study PRJEB36523, sample SAMEA6512644) | groundwater metagenome | collected 2019-01-09 | study: AquaDiva: Metagenomics assemblies of 32 groundwater samples | reverse complement strand
CGCGATCGGCTGGATCGTGTTCAACCAGCCGCAAAAGCTCAACGCGGTGTCGTACGAGATGTGGCAGGCGCTGCCGATCGTGCTCGATCAGTTCGCTCGCGACGAGGAGGTGCGCGTCGTGATCCTGAAAGGCGAGGGGGAGAAGGCGTTCATCTCGGGCGCTGACATCTCGCAGTTCGGCGAAAAGCGCTCCACCATGGAAGCGGTGCTTGAGTATAACGCCGCGTCGGACTGCGCCAGCAGGGCGCTGCAGGAGTTCCCCAAGCCGATGCTCGCCATGATCCACGGCTACTGCATCGGCGGCGGCGTCGCGGTCGCCATCGCCTGCGACATCCGGATCGCGTCTGACGATACCCGTTACGCGATACCGGCCGGGAAACTCGGCTTGGGTTACCGCTTCGCCGGCGTCAAGCGGCTCATTGATCTCGTCGGCCCTTCATTCACCGCCGAGATCTTCTTTACCGCGCGGCAGTTCAGCGCGCAGGAAGCCTTGCAGATGGGGCTGGTGAATCGCGTGGTGCCGGTCGCCGAGCTCGAGCGCTACACCCTGGACTACGCCAATACCATTGCAGGCAACGCGCCGCTCACGCTCGCTTCGATCAAGCGCAGCATCATCGAGTGGCACAGGGACCCTGACAAACGCGATCTTGAGCTTGCGCAAAAGCTGGTGGATGAGTGCTACGACAGCGAGGACTACAAGGAAGGCCGCACCGCCTTCATGGAAAAACGCAAGCCGGCTTTTAGGGGGCGCTGACGCAAGGGGCCAACCGCGCTCCGGTTAGTACCGGATCGCCTGGCGCAGGATTCAATCAGTTCTTCAACGAGTTGCGCGCTGCCGGCTCCGGCAGCCGCGTGCCATACGAACAGGGGAGTTCATGGCTATTGACGCAAATCGGCCCGACCTTGTCCTCGGCGTCATCGGCACCGGAGCGATGGGCCGCGGCATCGCCCAGGTCGCCGCCGGCGGGGGCATGCAGGTGCTGATGACCGACGCCCGCCCTGGCGCGGCGCAGGATGCGCTCGACTTCATCGCAAAGATGTTTGCGCGCGCGGCGGAAAAAGGCGTGATGACGCAGGACGAGGCGGCCGCCGCGGCAAAGCGCATCAGGATCGTCAGCGGGCCGGCCGACATGAAGGCGTGCCACGCGGTGATCGAGGCCATCGTCGAAAACCTCGAGGCCAAGCAGCAATTGTTTGCCGAGCTGGAGCAGGCCGTCTCGCCGGATTGCATCCTCGCCACCAATACCTCGTCGTTGTCGGTGACCACCATCGCATCGAAGCTCAAGACGCCGCAGCGCTTCGCCGGCTTTCATTTCTTCAACCCGGTGCCGCTGATGAAGCTGGTGGAAGTGATCGACGGGCTGCAGACCGAAAACTGGGTTTCCGAAGCGCTGATGGTGATCGGCAAGCGCATGACGCGCGAGCCGGTGCGCCTCACCGACGCGCCAGGGTTTCTCGTCAACCAGGTCGGGCGCGGCTTCACGCTGGAGGCTTCGCACCTGGTTTACGAAGGCGTGGCGAGCTTCTTCGATGTCGATCGCGTGATGCGCGACGTCGGCGGTTTTCGCATGGGACCGTTCGAGCTGATGGAGCTGACCGGTCTCGACGTCACGCAGCCCGCCTCGGAACTCATCTACAACCAGTTCTTCCAGGAGCCGCGCTATCGCCCCAATCTCATCATGCGCGCGCGCTACGAGGCCGGCGTGCTGGGGCGCAAGACCCAGCGAGGTTTTTACGAGTACGACGCGGAAATGAAGGCCATCGTGCCGCCGGAGCCGGCTGCCCCAACGGCGCGGCCGGAGAGCGTGTGGGTCAGTCTCGCCGAGCCTCACGGGCACTCGACGCTCACCGAGCTGTTAAAAAAATTCGGCGTGCCTCTCGAGAGCGGTCCCAAGCCGGGTGCAAAAGCCCTGTGTCTCGTGACCCCCATAGGCGACGATGCCACGACCTGCGCGGTGGAACAGGGGCTCGATCCGAAGCGCACCGTCGCAGTCGATACCCTGTTCCCGATGGCCAAGCGCCGCACCATCATGGGCACGCCGGTGACCGACCGCGCTCACCGCGATGCGGCGCACGGGCTGCTCGCCTCGGACGGCGTACCGGTCACGGTGTGCCGCGACAGCCCCGGTTTCATCGCACAACGCATCGTCGCCATGATCGTCAACATCGGCTGCTCGATCGCGCAGAGCCGCACCGCGCAGCCGGCCGATATCGACAAGGCGGTCACCCTCGGGCTCAACTATCCGAACGGCCCGTTCAAGTTCGGCGACGTGCTCGGAGTGCAGTGCGTATATAGGGTGCTCTCTGCGATGTATCGTATTTATGGCGATCCGCGCTACCGGCCGAACATCTGGCTCACGCGGCGCGCCAAGCTGGGTGTTTCGCTGCTGACCCCGGAACCCTGACGATGTAGTTTCAACCAGACGATGGTTTGCTGACAGAGGAACATGCCATGCTCAACGCCTATATCTACGATGGACTGCGCACACCGTTCGGTCGCCATGCCGGCGTGCTCGCGAAAGTGCGTCCCGATGACCTGCTCGCGGACGTGATGAAGGCGGTCATGAAGAAGACCGCGTTCAAGTCCCAGCAGATCGAAGACATCGTGGTCGGCTGCGCCAACCAGGCAGGCGAGGACAGCCGCTGCGTGGCGCGGCACGCGGGGCTGGTGGCAGGGCTTCCGGTCGAGACGCCCGGCACGGTACTGCAACGCAACTGCGCGAGCGGGCTCGGCGCCCTGGTGCACGCGGCGCATGCCATTTCCGCAGGCGAAGGCGACGTCTTCCTGGTCGGCGGTGTGGAAAGCATGAGCCGCTCGCCACTCGTGATGAGCAGATCGGAATCGGCATTCGGACGCGACGTCAAGCTCTACGACAGCACGATCGGGCCGCGTTTTTCGAACCCCAAGCTCGCCAAACAGTTCGGTGACGACCAGATGCCCCAGACGGCCGACACTCTGGCGCGCGAGTACGGCATCAAGCGTGAAGAAGCCGACAAGTTCGCGCTCTCTTCGCAGCAGAAATACGCTATCGCCAAGGGCGAGGGCTTCTTCGCCGGCGAGATTTCCCCGGTCGAGCTTCCACCTACCCGCAAGGGACCGCTACCGCCAGTCGCTGAGGATGAGCATCCGCGCCCTAACACCGATCTCGAGGCTCTCGCCAAGATGCGGCCCCTGTATGAGGGTGGGGTCACCACCGCCGGCAACGCTTCGGGCGTCAACGACGGCGCGGTGGCCCTCATCGTCGCCTCGCGTGAAGCGGGCGAAAACGCCGGTGTAAAACCGATTGCCCGCGTGATCGCGAGCGCTGCCGCCGGGGTGCCGCCGCGCATTATGGGCATCGGTCCGGTCGCCGCCACAAAGAGGGTACTCGTGCGCGCCGGGCTTGAGCTCAAGGACATGGACGTAATCGAGATCAACGAGGCGTTCGCCGCGCAGGTGCTGTCGTGCCTGAAAGGGCTGGGCATTGCGTTCGATGACAACCGTGTCAATCCCAACGGCGGCGCCATCGCCGTCGGTCATCCGCTCGGCGCCTCGGGCGCTCGGCTCGCGCTCACCGCCGCGCGGCAGCTCCACAGAACCGGCGGGCGCTACGCGCTGGTTAGCCTGTGCATCGGCGGCGGGCAGGGGATGGCGGCGATCCTAGAGCGTATCTAAAAAAAGCAGGCCGGCATTGCCGCTTTCAATTGATCCGGCAGGGGGGTTGGAAGCTCCAGTTGTGGCTGGCATCAATCTTGCGCGGTAACTTAGATTTTTTGACGGACAATGGATAAATGCTGCCCAAGTGTCGGATTTACGCTGCAAATGACGGAAATCCGTCATTTTTCAAAGGTGTGAGATGCACCTATGTGGTTGCGGGAATGGATAGATGACACGCTGCTGGTGGGGCCAGCACCCCACTGGATGCGCTATTTGGCCTCAGGGCTGATTACCCTGCTGTCGCTCTTTATCGTTGCCGTGTTGTGGCGCCGGCTCGGCGCGATCACGGATCCCGGGCTGATCCTGCTGCTCACGGTGGCGGTTGCCACCTATCTCGCGGGCGGCATGGCGGGAATGCTGAGCGCCGCCATCGTGCTGTTCTGCTCCTTCGTCCTGTTCTCGCACCCGCTGTACCCGTTCCGCTATTCCGAGTTGGATTGGCGGCAGATGATGGTGATCACGATTGCCTGTCCGCTGATCGCCCTCATGGTGGGCTCGCTCAAGGAGCAGGTGGACCGTCTCAAGATCGTCACCCGCGAAACGGACGTATTGCGGGAGGAAATCAGGCGGCTGGAATTCGCCAAAGACGCGCAATACTTGTGCGAGCAGCGATTCCGATTGATGACGGGGTGCATGCCGGGTTACGCCATATGCACACTCGATGCCGGCGGCATGGTGATGAACTGGAATGCGGGAGCCGAGCACTTGTTAGGTTTCACGGATCCGGAGATCCGCGGCCAGAGTTACTCCCGGTTCTTCACCAAGGAAGACTTGTTGGCGCGGCGCCCTGAAAGACTCCTCGAGCAGGCGCGCTTCTCGGGCCGGGCGGAAGAGGAGGGGTGGCGCGTGCGTAAGGGCGGCGGGCGGTTCCGGTCCTCGGTGGCCATTGTTCCGGTGAAGAACTCTTACGGCGGCCCGGCGGGATACTTGATGGTGACGCGCGACCTCAGTGAGCTCACAGAAGCCCGGGACGCGCTGCGGAAGGCACAAGCCGAGCTGGAGAAGCGCTGAAGTCCGGGCGCGGGGAAGAGGTCGAAAGAGGGCGGGCACACTCGTGCCCTGATGCGAAGTCTCTCATTATTGGCATATTTTACATAATATACATTATACGTAGTTATAGCCGGGCCCAGCGCGAATAGCCCCTCAGAAATTCGTTCCAAATGGAGCTTGCAGTGTCGTTTCTTGCAGGCTTATTTAGCTCGGCTACTGCGTTGCGCCGGCTTTGATCAGGATCTCGGCCACCTCGCGCCGCCCATGGTCACGCGCCATCTCCAGGGCACTATAGCCGGCAAGCGTTTTGTGGTTGATGTCGGCGCCGTGCTCGAGCAGCAACAGCACCATCGGCAGGTGTCCTTCGCGTGCAGCCATCATCAGCGCGGTGGTGCCATTTTCTGCTTGAGCGTTTACTGGGGCACCGTAGCCGATCAGGATGCGAGCAACATCCATGCGATTTCGAGCGGCAGCATAGATCAGGGGAGTCCAGCCTGGGTGGTTGACCTCCGCACCTTGGGCCAGCAGGTGCCGCACCGCCTCGGTATGCCCGTGGAAAGTGGCCAGCATGAGCGCAGTCTCGCCGTGGGCATTGCGCGCATTGATCTTGGGCCGTGCCGCCAATAATGTCTTGATCACGCCCGGCTTACCCTGCTTGGCAGCGAGGATCAGCAGCGAATCGCCGTTGGGCCCGACGGTATCCACGTCCATCCCACGCATAAGCAAGGCGGCGACCGTCCGCTCGTCGTCAATGCCGATGGCCTGGATCATGTCCTCGTAGACCCCGGCTCCGGCTCCGGTGCAAACCGTCAGCCACAGGCCGGCGATTACGAAATTCCTAATGCGTTGCATGAAAATCCGTTTCTTTCAGTTTGAATAATTCGAAAAAGTTCCTCCTGGTTTCGGATGCGACCTGCTCCAAGGTAGTACCTCGTAGGCGTGCGATTTCTTCGGCCACGTATTTGACCAGTCCAGGCTCGTTGGTTTTCCCGCGGTGAGGCACTGGCGCCAGGTAGGGTGAGTCGGTTTCGATCAACATGCGCTCAAGCGGCACCCGCTTCGCCACCTCCTTTAACGCCTGCGCGTTCTTGAAGGTGACGATGCCAGAAAAAGAGATGTAGAAGCCGAGATCCATCGCCGCCTGCGCCGTCTCCCAGCTACCGGTGAAGCAGTGCATGACCCCTCCTGCTTCGTTCGCGCCTTCTTCACGCATGATGCGCACCGTGTCCTGCTCCGCCTCGCGCATGTGGATGATGAGCGGCTTGCCGCAACGACGCGCGGCGCGGATGTGGGTGCGGAAGCGCTGGCGCTGCCATTCGCAGTCGCCCTTGATGCGGAAGTAATCGAGCCCGGTCTCGCCGATCGCCACGATCCTCGGATGGTCCGACAGCGCAATCAGCTCCTCGCTGACGACCTCCGGCACGTCCGGGTAATCGGGGTGCACGCCGACCGAACCGTAGATTTGCGGATAGCGTTCTGCAAGCGCACTCACCTGCGGAAAATCCTGCAGTGTCACGCAGACGCACAGGGCGTGCGTGACCTCGTTCTCGCGCATCAGCGCCAGCACCGCGTCGAGCTTGCCGGCGAGTTCCGGAAAGTTGATGTGGCAGTGTGAATCAATCAGCATCGGAGAACCGTCACGCCGCCTGCCCGCGCGTGCCGCCGCGCTGCATCTCGGCATACGAGAGCAGCAACTGTTCGAGGAACAAGCGCGGGTTCAGAGGGTGATTGACGACGCGTTGCCAGCGCAGCATCTGGCGGTGGAACCGCAGCGTCTCCACCCTGCCCGCCTGCATTGCGGCGCGCACTACAGCCTCGGCGTGGTCCGGGTTGTAGCGCGGCCGGCCGGCGCACCCGTGCACTACCAAGTCATAGGACCATTGTTGCAACCACCTCACCACGCCGGGCAAGGGATAGTCGCGGATCTGTTCGGCGACTTGCAGCGGATCGAAGTCCGGGGCTGAAATAGCGTTCAGAAAGAATGCGCGCTGCTCCCAATACTCCGCATCCAGCTTGACGGCCAGCAACGGGGCACCCCCCGCTTGAGCCAGGGCGAGCTTGGGGTCGGCCGCCCCCTGCTTCTCGAGCCATGCTTGCGCAGCCTTCGCATCGGGAGCGGGCAGCGCGATCTGCTGGCAGCGGCTCTTGATGGTGGGCAGCAAATGGTGCCAGCGGTGGGAGACCAGCAGGAAGTGGGTTGCCGGCGGCGGTTCTTCCAGGCTCTTCAGGAGGGCGTTCGCGGCGTTCGGATTCATCGCTTCCGCGGGGTGGATCACGATCACCTTGGCCCCGCCGCGATGGCTGGAAAGATTGACGAAAGCCGCAAGCTCGCGCACTTGTTCCACCGCGATTTGCAGGCTCGCTTTCTTTTCTCCGCCCTCCTCCTCGTCCTTTTCGGTGAGGCTTCCCGGCTCCACCAGCCGGAAGTCGGGATGGCTCCCCTGCTCGAACCAGCCGCAGGCCGGACAGTTGCCACAGGCCTCGCCCTGACGGGTAGGGTTCTCGCACAGAAGGGCTTTACCCAGCGCCCGCGCGAACTCAAGCTTGCCGACCCCTGCCGTGCCCCGGATCAACAGCGCATGGGGAAGCCTTGCCTTCCCTGCCAGGATCTGCTCCAGCTGCGTTTTATGCCACGGTAAAGCCATAGGCTGCTCGTCAGGTATTCATTTTAGAACAAAGCACTATAAATATATCCTCGAGTTTCTTGTGAACTTCGGCGATGCCTGCGTTCGCATCGATGACATGCACCCGCCGCGGCGCATCCTTGGCGCGCCGCAGGTAGGCCTGCCGTACCCGTTCGTAAAACGCGCCCTGCTCGCGCTCGAAGCGGTCCGGGTGCTTCCCCTTGGCTGCGCGCGCGCGCCCGACCTCGGGCGTGACGTCGAATATCACGGTCACGTCGGGCTGCAGTCCCTGCTGCACCCACTGCTCGAGGACCGCGACCTTATCCCAAGGGATGCCGCCACCGCCTGACTGGTAGGCGTAGGTAGCGTCGGTGAAGCGGTCGCACAACACCCAGGCGCCGCTGTCCAGCGCCGGCACGATCACCTTGTCGAGATGCTCGCGCCGTGCCGCGAACATGAGCAGCGTCTCGGTCTCGGTATGCAGCCGTGCGTCACCGTGCAACATGAGGTCACGCAGCTTTTCACCCAGCGCAGTGCCGCCCGGCTCTCGCGTCACCTTGACCTCGATGCCGCGCCGCGTGAGGAACTGCGCGAGCCAATCGAGGTGCGTGCTCTTGCCGGCACCGTCTATGCCTTCGAGGGTGATGAACTTGCCGCGCATCAGCGTCTTCCCGACTTTTGATATTTTGTCACGGCGCGAGCGTGTTCAGCCAACGTGCGCGAGAAATGCGAGGAGCCGTCGCCCCGGGAAACGAAGTAGAGCACATTGCTGTTCTCGGGATTGAGCGCGGCGGTGAGCGAGGCAAGCCCCGGCATCGCGATCGGGGTAGGCGGCAGCCCTTCGCGGGTGTAGGTATTGTAAGGCGTGTCGGTCGTGAGATCGCGCTTGCGCAGGTTGCCGTCGAAGGCCTCTCCCATCCCGTAGATGACCGCGGGATCGGTCTGCAGCTTCATGCCGAGCCGCAGGCGGTTCACGAACACGGCCGCGATGAGCGGGCGCTCTTCCTCCTTCCCGGTCTCCTTCTCGACGATCGAGGCCAGGATCAAGGCCTCATAGGGTATGGCGAGCGGCAGATCCCGCGCTCGTTTCTCCCACTGCGCGGCGAGGTGAGCCTGCATCAGACGATAGGATCGGCGCAGGATCGTGAGATCGCTGGCGCCGTGGCTGAAATGATAGGTATCGGGGAAGAACCATCCCTCGGGTGACGACTCATTGATCGAAAGGCGCTTCAGTATCTCGGCATCAGTCAAGCCCACGGTTTCGTGTTTGACGGCCTGATGCTCATCGAGCGCCTTGCGCACCTGCTTGAAGGTCCAGCCTTCAACGAAGGTGATCGCCACCAGGGTGTAGTCGCCGCGCGTGATCTTGCGCAACAGCGCGTATGGCGTCAGCAAGGTCTCGACTTCGTAGTTGCCGGCCTTGACGTTGCCGGCTTCCCCGAGCACGCGCGCCAGGATGATGAATGCTTCGGGATGGATCAGCACTCCGGCTTCCGCCATCTGCTGAGCCGCGCTACGCAGGCTGCTGCCGGATTTCAGGGCGAATTGCTGCGGCAGTGGTCCGATGCGAAGCTCGCTCGTCGCGTAGTACAGCAGGCCGGCGGCGGCAAATCCCGCACAGAACACCACGGCGCCGAGCAGCGCGGCAAGAAGTTTCTTAATCGTCTTCCTCATCGAGCCATTGTTGCACGCGCGCGGCGTAGCGTCCGAGCCGCCAGTTCCGGCCGGCAAGCTCCTTCACTGGCCATACCCCGATCACGCTGTTCACGAGCAGCACTTCCTGTGCCGCGAGCACGCGTTCGAGCGGCAGTTGCTCGATGCGGCAAGCCACACCGTGGCGGGCGCTGGCCTCCAGCACGCGCGTGCGCGTGACACCCGCCACCCCGCAGCGCGAGAGCTCGGGGGTGGCGAGCGCATCCTTCTCGACGATGAAAAGATTGGTCATGGTGCCGCAGATCGCGTTCCCCTCCGCATCGAGCATCAGTCCCTCGGGTGTCTGCGTATCGCGCCATTCGGCGCGTGCGAGAACGTTCTCGAGGCGGTTCAAGTGCTTCACACCCGCAAGCCGCGTCTGGAACGCAAGTCGCGTCGTGCACAGATGCACCTTGACCCCGCTGCTTGCGAATTCGGCGGGATATCGGGGCATCGGGTTCGTCATGACTATGCGCGTCGGCGCAGGCGCTTCAGGCGGCGCGTACCCGCGCGGGCCGCCGCCGCGGGTCACGACGATCTTCACCACGCACTCACGCTGTCCGTGAGCCGCACGCTCGAGCTCCTCGCGCAGCTGCGTTTCCGCAGGACAAGGGATGGCGAGCGCGGCGCAGTCGTGCTCGAGCTTGCGGTAGTGCCGCTGCCAGCAGCGCGGACGCGTGCCGCGCACTGTGAGCGTGCGGAACACGCCGTCGCCGTAGGCCAGACCGCGGTCGGTCGCGGCAATGGTCTCCGCCGCCACGCCGTTGACCAGAATCATGAACAGGGTATGCCGCGGAGCGCGGCGCGAGAGCTCCCAACACGATGAGGCGCGTGTGCGTTGCGAGCCAGAATTGGCGATGGCGCGAAGCGAGGCGCAGCCAATATAGGCGATATTGGCAAGCCGAGCGACAAAGCTAGCGGCGATTCTGGCCGCAACCCTTGCGGCTGGCGCGGTTTTCGCGGGAAGCCACGTTGCCGGTTCCTTGCCCGTTTATCGCTAAGCGACAGCCTTCTTTGCGCCGAGCCAAAACCGTGCCAGCGCAGCGCGTGCTTCATTGTGTTGGGAGCTCTTAGATCTTGCGGAATACCAGGCTGCCATTGGTGCCGCCGAACCCGAACGAGTTCGACACCGCGACGTCGATCTTCATCTTGCGCGCCGTGTTCGGCACGTAGTCCAGGTCGCACTGCGGATCCTGGTTGAAGAGATTGATGGTCGGCGGTGCGATCTGGTCGCGCACCGCAAGCACCGAGAACACCGACTCCACGCCGCCGGCCGCGCCCAGCAGGTGTCCGGTCATGGACTTGGTCGAGCTCACCGCGATCTTTCTGGCGTAGTCTCCGAAGCAGTTCTTGATCGCGACCGTTTCCGCGATGTCGCCAAGCGGGGTGGATGTGCCGTGGGCGTTGATGTAATCCACCTGGTCGCGGTTGAGGCCGGCGTTCTTGAGAGCGTTGGCCATGCACCGCACCGCCCCCTCTCCGTCCTCGCACGGCGCCGTGATGTGGTGCGCATCGGCGCTCATGCCATAGCCGGCGAGTTCGCAGTAAATGCGCGCCCCGCGCGCCTTGGCGTGCTCGTATTCCTCGAGCACCAGGATGCCGGCGCCCTCGCCCAGCACAAAACCGTCGCGGTCCTTGTCCCATGGCCGGCTGGCGGTGGCGGGGTCGTCGTTGCGGGAGGACAGCGCGCGCGCGGCACAAAAACCGCCGACACCCAGTGGCGACACGCAGGCTTCGGCGCCTCCCGCGATCATCACGTCGGCGTCGCCGTACTCGATGTGACGACCCGCTTCTCCGATACAGTGGTTGGCGGTGGTGCAGGCGGTGACCAGCGCAAGATTCGGCCCCTTCAGGCCATACATGATCGAGAGCTGGCCGGCGAGGAGATTGATGATCGTGCCCGGCACGAAGAAAGGAGAGATCTTGCGCGGACCGCCGGCGAGCACCGCGTTGTGCGTTTCCTCGATCAGCGGCAGCCCGCCGATGCCGGAGCCGATGCATACGCCGACCTGCTCGCGCTGTTCGCGCTCGAAATCGAGGCCTGCGTCCTTGATTGCCTCGATGGCCGACGCCAGCCCAAAATGGATGAAGATGTCGAAGCGGCGTACTTCCTTGGCCGAGAGATAGTTGGCGGGATCGAAGCCCTTTACCTCGCCCGCGATCTGCGAACTGTAGGGAGCAGGATCAAAACGGGTGATGCGGGCGATTCCGGATTTGCCGGCGACGATGTTTTGCCAAGCCTCGGGCACCCTGATCCCGACCGGGGAAATGATACCGAGCCCGGTAACGACTACTCTGCGCCTGGACAAATTCGCTCCGGACCAGGGTGTAGCTTAGGATTTTTGATGGGCCTTGATGAAGTCAATAGCCTGCTGGACGGTGGCGATCTTTTCCGCTTCCTCGTCCGGGATCTCGGTCTCGAACTCCTCCTCGAGCGCCATCACCAGCTCCACGGTGTCGAGCGAATCCGCGCCGAGGTCGTTCACGAACGAAGACTCGTTCTTGACGTCCGCTTCGTTGACACCGAGTTGCTCAGCAACAATTTTCTTGACGCGTTGCTCGATGTTGTCCATTCAGATCCCCTTTCCTCTACAGGATGAAAAACGCTAGTGATTGAACCCAAAAACCCGGCTATTGCGGAGGGTGATAGATGCTGAGTCAGGGCGCTATTTTACCAGATTCGCATGTCAATATAATTTCAGGAAATCAAGGCCCAACGGTTCATTCCATGTGCATGCCGCCGTTGACGTGGAGCGTGCAGCCGGTCATGTAGTCCGCCCCCGGCGAAGCCAGGAACAGCACGGCGGCCGCCACATCCTCCGGCCGCCCCAGCCGCCCCAGCGGAATTTGCTGGACCAGGGTATTGCGCTGCTGTTCGTTGAGCGCCCGCGTCATGTCGGTCTCGATGAATCCCGGGGCAATGCAGTTGACGGTGATGCTGCGGCTGCCGATCTCGCGCGCCAGCGACCTGGAAAAACCGATGATACCGGCCTTGGCTGCGGCGTAATTGGTCTGGCCGGCGTTGCCGGTAACCCCGACCACGGAAGTGATGTTGATGATGCGGCCGAAGCGCGCCTTGATCATGCCGCGCAGCACGAGCTTGGACAGACGGTAAACCGATTTGAGGTCGGTCGCCATGATTTCGTCCCACTCCTCGTCCTTCATGCGCACCAGCAGGTTGTCGCGCGTGATACCGGCATTGTTGACGAGAATGGCAATGTCACCGAACTGTTTCTGGATCCCGGCTACGGTTGACTCGGCCTGCTGCGCATCGGTGACGTTCAGCACCATGCCGGTGCCCTTGACGTTGGCGCCGGCCAGTTGCCGTTTGATGTTGTCCGCGCCCGCGGCGGCAGTCGCGGTGCCGGCCACCACCGCGCCGTGCCTGCCGAGTTCCAGCGCGATGGCCTGGCCGATACCGCGCGAGGCGCCGGTAACGAGAGCGACTTTTCCTTCGAGCATCATGATTGCAGCGCCTGCAACGTTTGCGTCAGCGATGCCGGATCGTTGATCGCGTAGCCCTGAAGATTGCCTTCGATGCGCTGAGTCAATCCCGCCAGGACCCTGCCCGGCCCGCACTCCGCGACATGCGCAATCCCCATTCCAGCGATGCGGCGCACCACCTCCACCCAGCGCACCGGATTGCAGGCCTGGCGCGCGAGCGCGTCCTTGATACGCTGCGGATCGTTCTCAGCCGCTACGTCCACGTTGTTCACCACCGGGATGCGTGGCGCGCTGAAGCCGACCTTGCCGAGGTAGGCTGCGAGGCGCTCGGCGGCGGGTTTGAGCAGCGAGGAATGAAACGGCGCGCTCACCGGCAGCATCACTGCACGTTTTGCGCCTTTGGCTTTCGCCGCCGTCACGGCGCGTTCCACCGCGGCCTTATGGCCGGCGATCACGACCTGGCTCGGCGCATTGAAATTGACCGGTTCCACCATTTGTCCCTGCCCTGCTTCGCTGCACGCCGTACGCACGGCATTGTCGTCCAACCCGAGGATCGCCGCCATCGCGCCCTCCCCCATCGGTACTGCCTCCTGCATGGCCTGGGCACGGAAGCGCACCAGCGGCAGCGCATCGCGGAAGGCGACCGCACCCGCCGCCACCAGTGCGGTATATTCACCGAGGCTGTGGCCGGCGACGATTGCCGGCTCGGCGCCGCCGATCTCGCGCCACGCGCGGTATACCGCGTAGCCTGCGGTGAGCATGACCGGCTGGGTGTTGATCGTGGCATTGAGTTCCTCCACCGGACCTACCGCCGCCAGTTTCCACAGGTCCTGCTCCAGCGCATCGGAAGCCTCGGTGAAGACCCGGCGCACCGCCTTCGATTCGGCGAAGGCTTGCATCATGCCCACCGACTGCGAGCCTTGTCCCGGGAAGACGAATGCGAACTTCATAACTCGTGACCCGTGACTGGTGACTCGTGACCGGCGACTACCATTTGACCAGCACCGCGCCCCAGGTGAAGCCGCCCCCCACGGCTTCCAGCAGCACGTGCTGCCCGGAGCGGATGCGCCCGTCGCGCACCGCCTCGTCGAGCGCAAGCGGAATGGATGCGGCCGAGGTATTGGCGTGATGGTCAACCGTCATCACCACTTTTTCCATGCTCAGTCCGAGCTTCTTCGCGGTGGCCTGGATGATGCGAATGTTGGCCTGGTGCGGGATCAGCCAGTCGATGTCGGTCTTCTGCAGCCGGTTGGCCGCCAGCGTTTCCTCGACAAGTTCATCGAGCACCTTGACCGCGAACCTGAACACCCCCCCGCCGTCCATCTGCAGCAACGGCCGGCCGCTCACCTTGCCTCCGCACACCGTTCCCGGCACTGACAGCATCCTGGCGTATGACCCGTCGGCGTGCAGATGGCTCGACAGAATGCCGGGAGCATCGCTGCGCCGGAGCACGACCGCTCCGGAGCCGTCGCCGAACAGCACGCAGGTCGAGCGGTCAGTCCAGTCGAGGATGCGCGAGTACACCTCCGCGCCCACTACCAATGCCTGCCGGCACTGTCCCGAGCGTATGAACTGGTCGGCGGTAGCCAGCCCGTAGATGAAGCCGCTGCACACCGCCTGCACGTCGAACGCCGGACAGTTCCGGACGCCGAGTTTCGACTGCAGTAGGCACGCCGTGCTCGGAAACACCATGTCGGGCGTGGCGGTCGCCACCACGATTAGATCGATGTCGGCGGCCGCGATTCCCGCCGCCTCCAGCGCCTTGCGGCTGGCGCGCAATGCGAGATCGCTCGCGTTCTCGCCGTCCGCCGCGATGTGCCGTTCGCGGATTCCGGTGCGCGTATAGATCCATTCGTCGGTGGTATCCACCATGCGCTCGAGGTCATGGTTGGTCAGCACTTTTGCCGGAAGATAGCTGCCGGTGCCGACGATCCTGGAGTAGTTGCCGTTCACGCCGCGCTCTTGTGTATCGCCGCCATGCGCTCGGTGATGTGCGCGAGCACTCCGCTGCGCGCTTCCTCCACCGCGCGCTGGATGGCGAACTCGAAGCCGAACGCGTCGGCCGAGCCATGGCTCTTGATGACGATGCCGCGCAGCCCCAGCAGGCTCGCGCCGTTGTAGCGGCGGTGGTCGACGCGGCGCTTGAAGGTGTTGATCACCGGCAGCGCTATCAGCCCGGCGAGCTGGGTAAGAGGGTTGCGGCCGAATTCCTCGCGCAGGTAGGTAGCGAGCATCTGCGTCAGTCCTTCCGAGGTCTTGAGCGCGACGTTACCGACAAAGCCGTCGCACACCACCACGTCGGTGGTGCCTTTGTAGATGTCGTCACCCTCGACGTAACCGTAGAAGTTGAGACCGCTCGCGCGCATCAGTTCCGCGGCGCGCTTCACCAGATCGTTGCCCTTGATATCCTCCACGCCGATGTTGAGCAGGCCCACCGTGGGGTGTTCCTTGCGCTCGACCGAGCTCACCAGCTCCGCGCACATGATGCCGAATTGCAGCAGATGCTCGGGCGTGCAGTTGACGTTGGCGCCGAGGTCGAGGATATAAGTGTGCCCCTTGAGCGTCGGCAAAATGGTGGCGATCGCCGGACGGTCGATGCCGGGCAGCGTCTTCAGCACGAAGCGCGAGGTCGCCATCAGGGCGCCGGTATTGCCGGCGCTGACGCAGGCCGCGGCCTCGCCGTGCTTGACCAGGTTGACCGCGACGCGTATCGAGGAGTCCTTCTTGTTGCGCAGCGCCACTACCGGCGATTCATCCATCCCGACGACTTCGCTCGCGTGCTGGACCCTGAGCTGCGCGCCCGGCGCGGCACCGAGGCGCGCCAACTCGCGCTCGATCACCTCGCGCCGTCCGACCAGGATGAACGAGATTTCCGGATCGCTGCGCAGAATGTTCAGCGCCGCCGGCACGGTGACACGCGCGCCGTGATCGCCACCCATGCAATCGATGGCCACCGTCACATCCATCCGCTACCCTCCCGCACGGCGCGCATTATGGTTGTGGCGCGGCGCGCCGGCCGTGATTTAGAGCTCCTAACTCTGGCTCGCAACGCACGTGCGTTTCATGGTGTCAGGAACTCTTGGCCAAGCGCCTATTCGTCCTTGGTCTTGATGACTTTTTTTCCGCGGTAATAGCCGTTCGGGCTGATGTGGTGACGCAGATGCACTTCGCCGGTGGTCGGCTCGATCGCCAGCGGCGGGTTGGAAAGCGCGTCGTGCGAGCGGTGCATGCCGCGCTTTGACGGCGATTTCTTGTTCTGCTGAACTGCCATGGCTATGCTCCTTCCGTTTCAATTCAAATCCCTCTTCAGCGCAGCAAGCTTGGCGAACGCCGAGGCCCTGGCGTCATCCGGCGCCGCACCCATATCATGCCCGCAGCGCCCCTCGTCGTGCCGCGGCGCATAAGGCAGGCTCAAGATGATCTCGTCTTCGATCACGCTCGCCACATCGATTTCCGTGCTCGCCTCGATTCTTTCAACGTCCTCATCATCGAGCTCTCCCGCTGCAACATCGGCCCGGCTCACCAGCAGCAGCGTATTGGAAAGCCGCAGCGGAAACTCGAGCAGTCCAAGGCAACGTTGGCACTGCAGATGCAGCACGCCGCTGATGTCGAGCGTCAAGATCGGCCGGTGCCGCGCGTCGGTGCCGCCCCGCACCACAAATTCGACCTGTCCGAGCGTATCGTGCAGGCTGTCCTTAAGGCGCGCCAGGCCGGGTATCGGCAAACTGCCGCGCAAGGTCTGTTCGGTCCGCGCAAACTCCAGACTATCGATGACAGCCATGAGGCGCGCATGATAGTATTTTTGCGTTACGCTGTCAAAAAGAATTCAGCGAAAACTCTAGATTTGGCAGAGACTTAGGATCGCTCCCAGTCCTTGGACTTCCCCCGCATCGTGCTCGCTACGACCTCGCCATACCGGCGTGCGCTGCTCGCTCGTCTGCGGCTGCCGTTCGACGTCAGAGCGCCCGCCGTGGATGAAACCGCCCTGCCCGGCGAAGCCGCACGCAATACCGCCTTGCGGTTGGCCCAGGCCAAGGCGCGCTCGGTGGCGCTGTCCTGTCCCGCAGCGCTGGTGATCGGCTGCGACCAGGTGGCCGTGCTCGACGGCGTGAGCCTCGGCAAGCCGGGCAGCCACGACAACGCGGTGGCACAGCTTAAAGCAATGCGCGGCAAATGCGTGCTGTTTCATACCGCGCTTGCCGTCCTCAACACGTCAAGCGGCGCGCTACAAGTGGCTGAGGTGCCCACCGCTGTTTATTTCCGCGACTACAGCGAGCGCGAGATCGAGCGCTATCTCGCTCTGGAACAGCCCTACGACTGCGCCGGCAGCGCCAAGATCGAGGGGCTCGGCATCGTGCTCGTCGAGCGCATGGTGAGCGACGATCCCAGTGCGCTGATCGGCCTGCCGTTGGTGCAGCTCACCACCCTGCTCAGAAACGAAGGCGTCGCCATCGTCTGAGCGCCGCGTGATGCAACCCGACAAAGGAACGCTTTATCTGATTCCAGTCGCACTGGGCGGGGACGCCGCACCTTCTGTTCTCCCGCCCGCCACGCTCGAGGTGGTACGGAACCTGCACGCTTTCATCGTGGAAAATGCGAAGACAGCGCGGCGCTTCCTCAAGGCTGCGGGCTACCCCCATCCGCTCCAGCAGGCCCGGTTCCACCTGCTCGACGAGCATACGCGCGATGCGGAGCTTGCGAACCTCATGGCGCCGTTGCTGGCGGGACATGATTGCGGGCTCATGTCGGAAGCGGGCTGCCCGGTGGTGGCCGATCCGGGCGCGGCCCTGGTGCGGCGAGCGCTCGATGCCGGAATTCGGGTGGTGCCGCTCGTCGGCCCTTCCTCCATCCTGCTGGCGCTGATGGCGTCCGGAATGAACGGCCAGCGCTTCGCTTTCCAAGGTTATCTGCCCGTGGACAAGGCGCAGCGTGCAAACAGGTTGAAAGCGCTCGAAGCGCAGGCCGGCGACACGACGCAGATCTTCATCGAGACGCCCTACCGCAACGCCGCCCTGCTGCAGGCGCTGCTCGAACACTGCCGCGGGGACACGCGACTGTGCATCGCCGCCGATCTCACGCTGCCCACCGAGTTTGTGGCAACGCGCACCATCGCCGAGTGGAAAAAAAGACCGCCGGATCTCGACCGGCGGCCTGCCGTGTTCTTGCTCGCGCGGTCACCAGGTTGAACCACAGAGACACAGAGGCACAGAGAGCTCAGAACCCGAAGCATCAAACGCAAAGACGCAAAGGGCTCAAAGTAGAACAAGATATTCGATCAGCCTCTGCGCCTTTGCATTTCAAATCTTGACCGGTTTTTCCCTGTGTCTCTGTGCCTCTGTGGTGAAAGGCAAACTAACGCAGCGTCATGCCCGGCAGGACGCCAAAGCGCGCCAGGCCTTCGGCCATCCCCGCGCCTAATTTCTTCGCCAGACGTTCCGCGACGTTCTCGCGTGGCGTGAAATCGACGATGTCCTCGGCCTTGATCACTTCGCGCGCCACGTATTCGACGCTGCCAAGCGCGTCCGCGAGCCCGAGCTCGATGCTCTTCTGACCGACCCACAGCAGCCCGGAAAACAATTCCGGAGTCTCCTTCAGGCGCTTGCCGCGGCCCTGCCGTACCACGCTGATGAACTGCTGGTGAATCTGATTCAGCATTTGCTCGGCGTACTCCTTCTGAGATTCGGGTATCGGAGAGAACGGGTCGAGAAACCCCTTGTTTTCCCCCGCCGCCAGCAGCCGGCGCTCGACGCCGAGCTTCTCCATCATGCCGGTAAAGCCGAAGCCGTCCATCAGCACGCCGATCGATCCGATGATGCTCGCCTTGTCAACATAGATTTTGTCCGTGGCCACCGCCACGTAGTAGCCGCCGGAGGCGCAGATGTCCTCGACCACCGCGTAGATCGGGATGTCGGGATATTTCGCGCGCAGCCGCCGGATCTCGTCGTTGATATGTCCGGCCTGCACCGGGCTGCCGCCCGGGCTGTTGATACGCAGGACCACGCCCTGGGTGCGCTTGTCCTTGAATGCATCCTGCAGTCCGGTCGTGATGGTGTCGGCACTCGCCTGGCCGTCTTGGGAAATGACACCGCGAAGCTCGACCAGCGCGGTGTGCTTGCTCGGGCCCAATTCCTTCTTGCCGAACCAGCCCAGCCCCACGAACAGCAGCGCGAACAGGTAAATGAACAGGAGCAACTTGAAGAAGATACCCCAGTGCCGCGCGCTGCGCTGCTCTGTGATCGCCGCCAGCGCGACTTTCTCGATTACCTGGTGTTCCCAGTTCGTTTCGGAACCGCCCGGTCCCAATTCAGCCATGACTAGCCACCTTCAGTCGGAACCACAAGTAAAGCAGTATAACTTAGAGTAACTGAAAGATTCACCCTCTGAATGAAACGCACGCGCCCTGCCGCGCCCGACGTCCGCGTCGCTGGAACGGATCACGCGTGCCGCATCAGCCACTGTCGCAGCTCCTCCATGTCGTCCACGCACGCCACCGGCGCGTAGGACAGCAAGACGTCCTTCGCGTGCGCGCCGTAGGCTGCGCCCAGCCGCGCGACCCCAGCCGCCCGCGCCATTTCCATGTCGTGCGTGGTGTCGCCGATCATCAGCGTCCGGTCGTTGGGGACGCCCAGCTCTTCGGTCAGGGCCCGCAGCATGCCGGGATGCGGCTTAGCGTAACCCTCGTCGGCGCAGCGCGTGGCGTGGAAGTACGCCTTGAGGCCGGTGGCGTCGAGCGCGCGCTGGAGCCCCCGACGGCCCTTGCCGGTGGCGACCGCCAACAGAAAGCCGGCAGCGTGCAGCGCCACCACCGTGTCGGCCGCACCCGGAAACAGCGTGATATCCGCATCCCGTTGCAGGTAGTGGGCGCGGTAGCGTTCCGCCACGCGCGGGTAATGCGCGGGGTCAAGGTCGGGCAGGACGTGCGCCATTGCGTCATTGAGCCCAAGTCCAATGATGTAGCGCGCCCGCTCCTCGGTCGGCACCGGCAGTTCCAGGTCACGGCATGCCGCTTGCAGGGATGCGACGATGGCGGCCGCCGAGTCCATCAGCGTGCCGTCCCAGTCGAACACCAGCAGCTCAAAGCGTTTATGGACCCTTAGAGTCCCTAACATAATGAAACACGCGTGCGTTGCGAGCCAAAATTGGTG
>ERZ1292645.163-Hain-H14-02um-R2-163-length-29347-cov-8_pt1 | contig 19606 bp, 15 predicted proteins | sample MGYA00564401_ERZ1292645 | MGnify/ENA primary metagenome ERZ1292645 (study PRJEB36523, sample SAMEA6512644) | groundwater metagenome | collected 2019-01-09 | study: AquaDiva: Metagenomics assemblies of 32 groundwater samples | reverse complement strand
GAGCGCGTCAGAGCGTGAGGGCGACAAATTCCGTGAGGGCGTAAGGGCGGGAGAGCGGGAAATCGAAGCAGACCTTCCCTCTCACGATCTCCCAATCTGACGATCTCCCGGCTTCTTGACTTCCCGATCTCCCGATTTCCCGACCTCACCGTTCTTTCTTCTCCAGCTGTTCCTTGCTGATCTTGATGTCGGCCTTCTGCTTCAGGCTCGCGACATAGGCCATCAGCTCTTCCTGCCCGAGCACCTGGCGTAGCGCTTCGGCAAACGCCTTGCGCTTCTCGGGCGGAATATTCTCGGCTTCCTGCACACGAGAAATCCGCAGCAGCGTATAGCCTCCCTGGGGCGGTTCGAACCCGGCATAAGCGGGCAGCGCGGCGACATCAGTCTTGAACGCCTGCCGCACCGTCGGCTCACCCAGGCCCTTATGCTCGGCGCGGCTCACCAGCTGGGGCGCGCTCCATGCGATCCGGACGTCCTTGCCTAGCCTGAGCTGCTCTAGCTGATTGCGGCCTTCCTGCGTTGCGAGCCGTCCCGCTTCGCGCAGCGAGAGCTTGTTCTCGACCGCCGCGCGCACCTCCGCGAACGGCTGCATGCTCGCCGGTTTGTGCTCGATGACGCGCGCCGCAACCAGTGTGCTCGGTGCCACTTCGACCGCCTCGGTATTGCGGCCGTTCTTGAGCACCTCGTCGGAAAATATCGCTTGCAGCAGCTTGGGGTTGCCGAGCAGCGCGTTGTCCGCGCGACCACGGGCGATCCAGCCGCTCTGCTGCGGCGCCATCTTGATCAGTTCCGCCGCCGGCTTGAGGCTTTCCGACTGCTCGTAGACCAGGTTGTTGAAGTGGTCCGCCGCCTCCGCGAATTTCTTCGCGGCGAGCTGCTTCCTGAGCTCTATTTCGATCTGCGCGCGTACTTCCTCCAGACTCTTCACCTGAGCAGGCTGGAGCGCCGTCAGCCGAACGATGTGAAATCCGAGCTTTGACTCCACCGGCGGCGAAATCTCGCCGGGCTTGAGCTTGAACAGCGCTTCCTCGAATTCCGGGACGTCCTTCATCGCGCCCCGACTGATCAATCCCAGGTCTCCGCCGCTCGCCGCCGATCCCGGATCCTGGGAGTGCTGTCTGGCGAGTTCGGCGAAGCTTGCCGGCTTCTGCACGAGCTGCTGGTAGATGCCCCCCGCCTTGGCGCGCGCTTTCTGCCTGGCATCGGCACCCGCTCCCGGATCGACGCTCACCAGGATGTGGGCCGCCCGGCGCGCTTCCTTGACCTCGAACTGGCCGCGCTGGCCTTCGTAGAATTTCCTGACCTCCGCCGGATCGAGCTGGATCCGCGGCAGCAGCGATTCTAGCGACAGCGTCACGTACTCGACGCGCACCTGCTCCGGAATCTGGAACTCGCTCTGGTTGGCGTCGTAGTACTGTTTCGCGGCCTCGGCATCGAGTTTGACCTGGGCGGTGAACTTCTCGGGCGTGATGGTGTAGTGGCTTACCTCGCGCTGCTGCTCGGCAAGCCTGGCCAGGCGCTCGGTCACGGTCCGCGGCACAAAATGGCTGCCGGCGTAGCCGTCGGAGAGCTGCTGCAAGATCATGTCCTGCCGCAGCCGCGCCTCGAACATCGCCGGGGTCATGCCCTCAGCCCTGAGGAACTGCTCGTAGCGGGCGGGGGAGAACTGGTTGGATTCGTCCTGGAACACGGGCAGCTCGCCGATGACGCTCTTCAATTGCGCATCGCTCGATGTCATCCCCGCGCGCAGGGCGCGGTCGAGCAGCACGCGCCGCTGAATCAGGCTCTCCAGCGTGCCGTAGCGCAGTTCAGGGTTGTCCAGCAGCGCCGGATCGACGCGCCCCTGCATCATGCGCTGGATCGCCTGTTGCCGCTCGCGCAGCGCCTGGCTGAACTCCTGCTGCGAGATGCGGTAGTCGCCTACGCGCGCCACCGCCTGGCCTGCGTCGCTGAAGCGGAAATACGAGTCGATGCCGAAGAACGCGAACGGCAGAAAGATGAGGAACAGAATGCCCTGGATCAGCCGCTTGTGCTTGTGGACGAGATCAAACATGGGCTACCGCTTTCCACTTACCGCTTACTCAATAAAAAAGCGAACGGCGTTCGCCTTTTTGAAAACTGGCGGAGTGGACGGGACTCGAACCCGCGACCCCCGGCTTGACAGGCCGGTATTCTAACCAACTGAACTACCACTCCTCATGCGATGCGGAATGATCGGCGCAGAACGGGCGCCGGAATGCTGACCCGCCCTTCGCACCCTCCCGCATTCATTCCCAATATTCCGCATTGCATTATTGGTGGGTGCTGAGAGGTTCGAACTCCCGACCTTCGCCTTGTAAGGGCGACGCTCTACCAACTGAGCTAAGCACCCTTAAAACGGACGCTTGCGCGCCGCTTTAAGTGTGCGCGTTCGAACGGACGGCTCCCCGCCGTTCAACGCGCACGCCGAATCGGCGGCGCCTGGAAGCAATTCGGGGTAAGCGCACGGCAGCGCGCCTACCCCAAGAAAGAACCCGTCCTGCTGCTGCCGAGGGTGTTAGTTTACCGCGTCTTTCAATGCCTTGCCAGCGTTGAACTTCGGTACCTTGGCGGCGTTGATCCTGATCTCCTCTCCGGTGCGCGGATTGCGTCCCACGCGCGCCGAACGTTTGCCCACCCTGAAGGTGCCGAATCCGACCAGGGTGACTGACTGCCCCCTTTTCAATGCGCCCTTGATAGCGTTGAGCGCTCCATCGAGCGCCTTTTCCGAAGCAGATTTGGAAATGCCGGCGGACCTGGCAACGACTTCGACAAGTTCAGATTTGTTCACTGGTATCCCCTTTCCTGAACAGTGATAGAGACAAGTATTTCCCTGAAGCCAAACCTTCAAGCGACGAAGGCGGCAGCGCGGAACAATCTTTGCGGTTGGTATAGCGGCGAACGCCGTTAGAAATGCTCTGGCTACTTTATAGCAAGCGCGGAAAGCGACTGTCAAGCGACTGCGAAAAAAAACCGGTGACTGGTGAGGCGTGACTGGTACTTCGTGACTGGTGAAGCGTGAAACCGGTGACCGATGTCACAAGTCACGCCTTATCAGTCACGTTTCATCAGTCACGCCTTTGGAATCAATGCTTGACGGCCGCCGGAGCAGGCGCTTCGGTGACCGGCGGCGGCGCGACCTCCTGGTCCTCCGCCAGCGGTTCGGGCTTGCGATCGAGTGCCAACTCGAACACGCTGTCGATCCATTTCACCGGCTGGATGTCGAGCCGGTTCTTAACGTTATCAGGGATTTCCGCGAGATCCTTGACGTTCTCCTCAGGAATCAGCACGGTCTTGATCCCGCCGCGGAGCGCCGCGAGCAGCTTTTCCTTGAGTCCGCCGATCTGCAGCACCTCGCCGCGGAGCGTGATCTCGCCCGTCATCGCCACATCCGCGCGCACCGGGATGCCGGTCAGCGCCGACACCATCGCCGTGCAGATGCCGATGCCGGCGCTCGGCCCGTCCTTGGGTGTTGCGCCATCCGGCAGGTGGATGTGGATGTCGTTCTTCTGATAGAAGTCGGACGCGATGCCGAGGCGCCTGGAGCGGCTGCGCACGACCGACAGCGCCGCCTGCACCGACTCCTGCATCACCTCGCCGAGCTTGCCGGTGGTGGTCATCTTGCCCTTGCCCGTCATGATCGCCGCCTCGATGGTGAGGAGTTCCCCGCCGACCTCGGTCCAGGCCAGCCCGGCAACCTGCCCGACCTGGTTCTTCTTCTCGGCCATGCCGTAAGTGAAGCGCCGCACGCTGAGGTACTTGTCGAGGTTGCGCGCGGTGACCGCCATTTTGCGCTCCTCGCCCTCGCGGACCAGGGTCTTGACCACCTTGCGGCAGATCTTGGACAGCTCACGCTCCAGCGCGCGTACCCCGGCCTCACGCGAGTAGTAGCGGATGATGTCGCGCACGGCGCTCTCGGAGATGCTGAGCTCCTCGGGCTTGAGGCCGTGGTTCTTCATCAGCTTCGGCAGCAGGTGCTTGAGCGCGATGTTGACCTTCTCGTCCTCGGTGTAGCCCGAGAGCCGGATCGTCTCCATGCGGTCGAGCAGTGCCGGCGGAATGTTGAGCGTGTTCGCGGTGCACACGAACATCACGTCGGAGAGGTCGTACTCGACCTCGATGTAGTGGTCGACGAAGGTGTGGTTTTGCTCGGGATCCAGCACTTCGAGCAGCGCGCTCGCCGGGTCGCCCCTGAAGTCCATCCCCATCTTGTCCACTTCGTCGAACAGGAACAGTGGGTTACGCACGCCCACCCGGGTCATGTTCTGCAGGATCTTGCCCGGCATCGAGCCGATATAGGTGCGCCGGTGCCCGCGGATCTCCGCCTCGTCGCGGACGCCGCCGAGCGACATGCGCACGAACTTGCGATTGGTCGCGCGCGCGATCGACTGCCCGAGCGAGGTCTTGCCCACGCCGGGCGCGCCGACCAGGCACAGGATAGGCGCTTTGAGCTTGTCCACGCGCAGCTGCACGGCGAGGTACTCGACGATGCGCTCCTTCACCTTCTCCAGCCCGTGGTGGTCCTCATTGAGGATCTTTTCCGCCGCAATGAGATCGGTGCTGATCTTGCTTTTCTTCTTCCAGGGCAGCGCAACCAGCGCGTCGACGTAGTTACGCACCACGGTCGCCTCCGCTGACATCGGCGACATGAGCTTGAGCTTCTTCAGCTCCGTTTCGGCCTTCTTGCGCGCCTCCTTGGGCATGTGCGCGGCCTTGATGCGCTTCTCGATCTCGTCGATGTCCGCGCCCTCGTCCATCTCGCCGAGCTCTTTCTGGATCGCCTTCACCTGCTCGTTGAGGTAGTACTCGCGCTGGCTCTTCTCCATCTGGCGCTTGACGCGCCCGCGGATGCGCTTCTCGACCTGCAGGATCTCGAGCTCGCCCTCGACCAGCTTCAGCAGGTGCTCCAGCCGCTGCTTGACGTTGAACATCTCGAGCACTTCCTGCTTCTGCTCGAGCTTGAGCGGCAGGTGCGCGGCGATGGTGTCGCCGAGGCGCCCGGCCTCGTCGATCCCGGCGAGCGAGGTGAGGATCTCGGGCGGGATCTTCCTGTTGAGCTTTACGTACTGGTCGAACTGCTGGATCATGGTACGCCGCATCGCCTCGGTCTCGTGGTCGGCCGTGGTGTCGGACGCGACCGGCGTCACTGCAACAGTGTAGTGCGTCTTGGCATCGATGATTTCGTGCAGCTTGGCGCGCTGGCTGCCCTCGACCAGCACTTTGACGGTGCCGTCGGGCAGCTTCAGCATCTGCAGGATATTGGCGATGCTGCCGATCGAGTAGAGATCATCCGGGCCCGGGTCGTCCTTCGCCGCCGATTTCTGCGCGACCAGAACGATGCTCTTGCCCGCCTCCATCGCGGTTTCCAGTGCCTTGATGGACCTGGGACGTCCCACGAACAGCGGGATCACCATGTGCGGGAACACCACCACGTCGCGCAGCGGCAGCAGCGGTATTTGGGTCAGGTTTTGCTCGTCAGGCATCGCGCTTCACCGGGCAGAGTTTGATAGTGTCAAGATGGGGGAAATTCCTCAATATTCAAGTGCACGCACCGCCATGAATCCATACCGATTTCGCACGGCGGCTGGCACGGCACTCACTCAATGAGCGGAGCCGGCGACCTTGGGCTGATCGGCGTACAGGACCAGCGGCGGCGCATCGCCCGTAATGGTGTTCTCGTCCACCACCACCTTGACCACGTTCTCCATCGAGGGCAGGTCAAACATGGTGTTGAGCAGCGTGTGCTCGAGTATCGAGCGCAGTCCCCGCGCGCCGGTCTTGCGCTCGAGCGCGCGCCGCGCGACCGTTTTCAACGCAGCCTCGCGCACCTCGAGCTCGACGCCTTCCATGCCGAACATCTTCTGGAACTGCTTGAGCAGCGCGTTCTTGGGCTGCGTCAGGATCTGCATCAGCGCCACTTCGTCGAGCTCTTCGAGCGTGGCCACCACCGGCAGCCGCCCGACGAACTCGGGGATCAGCCCGTACTTGATGAGATCCTCGGGCTGCACCTCGCGCAGAACCTTGGTGATGTCCTTGCGGTCGTCCCTACTGCGCACATCCGCCCCGAAGCCGATGCCGCTCTTCTCCGATCGGGCGCGGATGATCTTTTCCAGGCCGTCGAACGCGCCGCCGCACACGAACAGGATGTTGGTGGTGTCCACCTGCACGAACTCCTGGTTCGGGTGCTTGCGCCCGCCCTGCGGCGGCACCGAGGCGATGGTGCCCTCGATGAGCTTGAGCAGCGCCTGCTGCACGCCTTCGCCGGAAACGTCGCGCGTGATCGAGGGGTTGTCGGACTTGCGCGAGATCTTGTCGATCTCGTCGATGTAGACGATGCCGCGCTGCGCCTTCTCGATGTCGTAGTCGCACTTCTGCAGCAGCTTCTGGATGATGTTCTCGACATCCTCGCCGACATAGCCCGCCTCGGTGAGCGTGGTGGCGTCGGCCATCACGAACGGGACGTTCAGCAGCCGCGCGAGCGTCTGCGCGAGCAGCGTCTTGCCCGAGCCGGTCGGCCCGATCAGCAGGATGTTGGATTTGGCGAGCTCGACGTCGTCGTTCTTGGCGATCGTCTTCAGCCGCTTGTAATGGTTGTACACCGCCACCGACAGGATCTTCTTGGCGACGTCCTGCCCGATCACGTACTGGTCGAGGATGGCGCGGATCTCGCGCGGCACCGGCAGGTCGGACTTGGCGCCCTTCGCGCCGTGATCGCTCTGGGTCTCCTCGCGGATGATGTCGTTGCACAGCTCGATGCATTCGTCGCAGATGAACACCGACGGCCCCGCGATGAGCTTGCGCACCTCGTGCTGGCTCTTGCCGCAGAACGAGCAATACAGCAGTTTCTCGCCGCCGACTTTGTCTGACATACGCCCCTTCCTTGTTCCCCTGGAGCTACGACACTAAGTCACGCTTTCGGTTCTGCTCACCAGGACCTTGTCCACGATCCCGTAACCCACCGCCTGCTCGGCGCTGAGGAAATTATCACGGTCGGTATCCCGCTCGACGGTCTTGATGTCCTGGCCGGTGTGCTTGGCGAAGATTTCGTTGAGCCTCGCCTTCAGGTACAGGATCTCCCGTGCGTGGATTTCCACGTCGGAAGCCTGGCCCTGGAAGCCGCCCATCGGCTGATGGATCATCACCCGCGAGTTGGGCAGGCAATAGCGCTTGCCCTTGGCACCCGCCGCCAGCAGCAGCGTCCCCATGCTCGCCGCCTGCCCGACGCACAGCGTGGACACGTGGGGCTTGACGAACTGCATGGTATCGTAGATCGCCAGCCCCGCCGAAACCGAACCTCCCGGCGAGTTGATGTAGAACGAGATCTCCTTGTCCGGATTATCGGACTCGAGGAAAAGCAGTTGCGCCACGATCAGATTGGCGGTTACCTCATCCACCGGCCCGACCAGGAACACCACGCGTTCCTTGAGCAGGCGCGAATAGATGTCGTAAGCGCGCTCTCCGCGCCCGCTCTGCTCGATGACCATCGGGATCAAACCCAGACCGCGCGGTTCGTTGAGGCCCGCCATCATTTGTTCTCCATCAGTTCGTCGAAATTCACCGGTTTGTCCCGCACCTTGGCCACGCCGAGCGCCCACGCAACGACATTCTCCTCCAGCACAAGGGATTCGATGTCGCGCAGCCGTTCCGGCGACGCGTAGAACCACTTCACGACCTCCTCCGGGCGCTCGTAGCTCTGCGCCTGCTCTTCCACCAGTTCCCGCACCTGGTCGGGCTTGGGGTAGAGATCGTGCGACTTCACCACCTCGCCGAGTATAAGGCCGAGATTGACCCGGCGCTGCGCCTGTTTCTCGAACAGATCGGCCGGCAGTGGCGTATCGTCGGTAACCTTGACGCCGCGTGCGGCAAGATCCTGGCGCGCCGCATTCCGCATGCGCTGCACCTCCGCCTGTACCAGTCCCCTGGGCGTCTCGATTTTGGTCGCGTCAAGCAAGGCCTGCATCACTTGATCTTTAACGCGACTCTTGAGCCTGGCCTTGACCTCGCGCTCGAGGTTCGCCTTGACTTCGGCGCGCATCTTGGAGAGATCACCGTCCGCGACGCCGAGACTCTTCGCGAACCCGGCATCGATCTCCGGAAGGTGCGGCGCGGCGATGTGTTTGACGCTGATCTCGAAGCGGGCGGTTTCCCCCGCCACTTCCCTGCCATGATAATCGTCGGGGAAGCACAGTTCAAACGTCTTTGACTCCCCGCTCGGCGTGCCGATCACATTGCGCTCGAATTCCGGCAGCAGGCGCCCGTCGCCCAGCACCATGGACTGCTCTTTCCCGCTCGACCCGGGAAACTCGGCGCCATCAACGCTGCCGCGAAAATCGAGCGTGACCCGGTCACCGCTCTGCGCGGCGCGCGTCACCGGTTCAAAACGCGTGCGTTGCTTGCGCATGATCTCGATGGTTCGGTCCACCTCGGCCTCGCCTACTTCAAGCACCGGTCGGTTGATGGTGGCGCTCGCGATATCGCCCACCACCACCTCGGGGTAAATCTCGAACGTGGCGCTGTACTGAAACTCCGCGGCGCCGTCGGCCAGCGGTTTGGCTTCGAACTGCGGATAGCCCGCCACCCGCAGATTCTGCTGGCGCAACGCCTCGCCGAAACTGCGCTGCATCGCGTCGCCCAGCACTGCCTGCCGCACCTGCAAGCCGAACTGCTGCGCCACAACCTTCAACGGCACCTTGCCCGGGCGGAAACCATGGAGCTTCACGGTGCGCGAAAGCCGCTTGAGGCGGTTTTCCACCTCGTTGACGATTTCCGCGGCGGGCAGCGTGACGCTGAGACGCCGTTCGAGTTGGCCCAATGTTTCCAAGTTCGCTTGCATCTCTCTTCAGAAAGACTCAGTCTCCCGGCGCCCGCGGAAGCCGCACAGCCCGGGCACGGAAAACGGCACATGCTGGCGCCGCTAGGGGTCCTGCTACCGCCTGCCGTCTCGCACCCCCCGTGGTGCGAAAGGAGGGACTCGAACCCTCACGCCTTGCGGCGCCAGAACCTAAATCTGGTGCGTCTCCCAATTCCGCCACTTTCGCGACTTTTTGATTGTAATATAATCAGGTGCGCGCCGGAAGTTTGCAAGATGTCTTAAGTGATCGTTGTAATTTATTGATAATAATACATTTTCTCATGGCCATAAATGGCCGTCAACCCCTACGAAAATTTCCCGGTAGCCTCCCTCCTTTTACCCCGCAAATTTCGCCATCCGGTAGCCCGGATCTACCGTTTTGCCAGGGAGGCTGACGACTTTGCCGATGAGGGACAGCTGCCGGATGCGGCGAGGCTGGAACGGCTGGAGCACTACCGCGAGCAGCTGCGCAAGATCGAGCGCGGCGGCGCGGCGGACATCCCTTGGTTCGCCGAGCTTGCCGATGTCATACGGCGTCACCGCCTGCCGACCGCGTTGTTCTCGGACCTGCTCTCCGCTTTTTCGCAGGATGTCACCCGGAAACGCTATGCCGATTTCACCGAAGTGCTCGATTACTGCCGGCGCTCCGCGAACCCGATAGGGCGGCTGCTGCTGCATTTGTTCGGCCGGGCGACACCGGAGAATCTCGCCCGTTCCGATTCGATCTGCACGGCGCTGCAGCTCATCAATTTCTGGCAGGACGTGAAGATCGACTATGCCAAGGGCCGCATCTACCTGCCGCAGGACGACATGAAGCGATGCGGCGTCACCGAGCAGCACATCGCGGAACAGCGCTGTGACGAAGCGTGGCGGGCGCTGATAGTCTTCCAGATCGAGCGCTCGCGCGCGCTGATGGAATCCGGCCGTCCGCTGGGGCGCGCGCTGCCCGGGCGCATTGGGCTCGAGATCCGCACCACGGTCGAAGGCGGGCTGCGCATCCTCGAGAAGCTCGAGCGCGCGCGCTGCGACATGTTCCGCCACCGCCCGGTGCTCGCCTGGTTCGACTGGCCCCTGCTCCTCGCGAGGGCCCTGTGACGCCCCACGAATACTGCCAGCAGAAGGCGGCGGCGAGCGGATCGAGCTTCTACTACAGCTTCCTGTTCCTGCCCGAGGACCGGCGGCGCGCCATCACCGCGCTCTATGCGTTTTGCCGCGAAGTGGACGACGTAGTGGACGAATGCTCGGATGCAGCGGCGGCGCGCATGACGCTCGCCTGGTGGCGCAAGGAGATCGCCGCCGCCTATCACGGCAGCCCGCAGCATCCGGTGGCCCTTGCGCTCGCCGCTCTGCTGCCGCGATTCAACCTGTCCGAGGAACGCCTGAACGAGATCATCGACGGCTTGGAGATGGATCTCGAACAGAACCGTTACCCCCATTTCGACGCCCTCAAGCTCTACTGCCATCGCGTGGCGGGCGTGGTCGGCTTGCTGTCCGCAGAAATCTTCGGCTACCAGGACCGGCGCACGCTCGATTACGCCGCGGACCTCGGCATGGCGTTCCAGCTCACCAACATCATCCGCGACGTGGGCGAGGACGCTCGCCGTAACCGCATCTACCTGCCGCTCGACGAAATCGAGCGCCACGGCGTGAGCGTGTCCGATATCACGCAGGGGCGCGAGACCGACCGCTTCCGGCGACTGATGGAGTTCCAGATCGAGCGCGCGCTCGGCTACTACCGCCAAGCGTTCGGCAAGCTCCCGGAAGCGGACCGCCGGGCGCAGCGCGCCGGCATCATCATGGCGGCGATCTATCAGACGCTGCTCGACGAGATCAGGGCCGACGGCTGCCATGTGCTCACGCGGCGCGTGGCGCTCACCCCGATCCGCAAGCTGTGGATCGCCTGGAAAACCTGGATCAAAGACTGAATTCGCCGCCAAGACGCCAAGAGCGCCAAGGAGAATCAGCCATATGGACCTGCAACTGAAAGGCAAAAAGGGCGTTCATGAGTCGAAGTACTCCCCTCTCCCCCGCGTGCGGGGGAGAGGGTTGGGTGAGGGGGCGTCGGCTCACGAATCACGACTCGCGAATCACGCCTTTGGTCGTATAATCAGATGCGTTTCCCCGGAGAATTCGTATGCAGACGAGGATTCCTTGCGTGCTGATGCGCGGCGGCACTTCCCGCGGCCCGTTCTTCCTTGCTTCCGACCTGCCGTCGGACCCACAGCTGCGTGCAGACGTGCTGCTTGCAGTGATGGGTTCGCCGCATGAATACCAAGTGGACGGCATCGGCGGCGCGAATCCCCTCACAAGCAAGGTGGCGATCATCAGCAAATCGCGCCACACCGAGGCCGACGTGGACTATCTGTTCGCGCAGGTGCTGATCAACGAGCGGCTAGTGGATACCAAGGCCAACTGCGGCAACATGCTGGTGGCGGTCGGCCCGTTTGCGATCGAAGCGGGACTGGTGCCCGCGCGCCACCCCGAAACGACGGTGCGCATCTTCAACGTCAACACCCGGGCACTGGTCGAGTCTATCGTTCAGACCCCCAATGGCAAAGTCACGTACGCGGGCGACACCGCGATCGACGGCGTGATCGGCACCGCGGCGCCGGTGAAACTCAACTTCAAGAGCGCCATCGGCGCGGTCACCGGCAAGCTACTGCCCACCGGCCGGCCGCTCGACGTCATCGACGGCGTGGAGGTGAGCTGCGTGGATGTGGCGATGCCGATGGTGCTGATGCCGGCCGAGCAGCTGGGCAAGACCGGCAGCGAAACCCCGGCTGAGCTCGACGCTGACAAGGAGCTGATGGCGCGCATGGAAGCAATACGTCGCAAGGCCGGCGTGCTGATGGGCATGGGCGACGTATCCAAGCTGGTGGTGCCCAAGCTCGGGCTGCTCGCGAGCCCACGCAAGGGCGGCACCATTACTTCGCGCTACTTCGTGCCCTACGCCTGCCACAAGGCGCATGCGGTGACCGGCGCCATCTGCATCGCCTCCGCTTGCGCCATTCCGGGAACGGTCGCCGAGCGCTTCGTCCCGTTCAAGGGGGCGCCACAAGGCGTCATCAGGATCGAGCATCCATCGGGCCTGATTGCAGTCGACCTCGATGTCGAGCTTGCCAGCGCAAGGCCGGTGATCCGCCGTGCCGCGCTGATCCGCACCGCGCGCCGGCTGTTCGAAGGCCAGGTGTTCATCCCCGAGCAGGTATGGCTGGGCCGCGTTGCCGCCACATCCCAGCTCGCCGCCACTACCGCCTAGCGGCGGTCCGTTCTTTCCGCTTCTGCGCCCACTCACGCGCCCGCAGGAACGCATGCATGTCGCCGTGATCGGCGGGGGTTACGCCGGCATGACCGCGGCGGTGACGCTTGCCGAGAGCCGCGTCCCGGTCACGGTGTTCGAAGCGGCGCAGACGCTGGGAGGTCGGGCGCGGCGCGTCGAGCACCGCGAGCTCGCGCTAGACAACGGCCTGCACATCCTGATCGGCGCCTACCGCGAGACCTTGCGTCTGATGCAACTGGTAGGCAGCGATCCCGGGCAGCACCTGCTGCGGATCCCGTTCACGTGGAAAATCCACGAGCGGTTCTCGCTCCGGTCAGCAAACCTTCCCTCCCCTCTCAACTTGCTGGCCGGTCTGCTTGCCGCGCACGGCATCTCATTCGCGGAGCGACTTTTCGCCGCGCGCTTCGTGCTGCGCATGCGGCGCTGCAATTACGCGCTATCGCGTGACATGAGCGTTGCGCAACTCCTCGACGAGGAGGGGCAGGGCGCCGGCATCTCACGGCTGCTGTGGCGGCCGCTTTGCGTTTCGGCCCTCAACACCCGCCCGGAGGCGGCCTCCGCCCAGGTGTTTCTGAACGTGCTGCGCGACAGTCTGGACGCGGACCGCGCGGCAAGCGACCTGCTGCTGCCGCGAACGGACCTTTCGGCGCTGTTTCCCGAGCCGGCCGCGGCCTACGTCAAAGCGCGGGGCGGCGCGGTGCTCACCGGCGAGCGCGTCACGGCGATCAATCCGGGCCCGGACGGATACAACGTCCGCAGCACCACGGGCGAGCGCGTATTCAGCCATGTGATCTGCGCGCTGCCGCCCTATCAGGTGAGGGCGTTTCTGATCGGCATCTCCGCGCTCGCCGAGGTCGCGGAAGCGGTCGACCGGCTCGCCTACCAGCCGATCTCCTCGGTTTACCTGTGCTACCCGCAGGAGTTCAGGCTGCCTGCGCCGATGCTGGGATTCGACAGCACGCTGCTGCAATGGGCCTTCGACCGCGGCACGTTGTGCGGTCAGAAGGGGGTGGTCGGCCTGGTGATCAGCGCCCAGGGCGCGCACGAGGATCTCGCGCAGGACGAGCTCGCGCAGCTCGCGCACCAGGAGCTACAGCAGCAGCTCGGGCTGCTCCCGCCCCCGTCGTGGCACCGCGTGATTGCCGAGAAGCGCGCGACGTTTGCGTGCATTCCCGGGCTCAGGCGGCCCGAACCGCGGACGCCGCTTCGGAACTTCCTGCTCGCCGGCGATTACACCGCCAGCGATTATCCGGCAACGCTTGAAGCCGCGGTGCGCAGCGGTGTAGCCTGCGCCCGCGCCATTCTCGGAACCGCTTAAGAGATGAATTTAGCCGTCAAGGAAGTCAAGCCTCTAAAATACAAAACGAAGAGCCTTATAGGCCAGGATTCAATCGATTTTGGATTTGCTTTGAATCGTTGTTAAGCTTCTGCCGTTCTTGGCGTCTTGGCGCCTTGGCGGTTCAAAGGATTTAGCTTGTGACGCAGCGCGAAGCGATGGAATACGACGTGGTCGTCGTCGGCGCCGGTCCTGCCGGCCTGGCCGCGGCGATCCGGCTGAAGCAGCTCGCCGCTCAACACAGCCACGAAGTCAGCGTCTGCGTGCTGGAGAAAGGCTCCGAGGTCGGCGCGCACATCCTGTCGGGGGCGGTGATCGACCCGCGCGCGTTCAACGAGCTCATCCCCGACTGGCAGGAGCGCAACGCGCCGCTCAATTCGCCGGTCACCGAGGACCGCTTCCTGTTCCTGACCGAGCGCGCTTCGTACAAAGTGCCGGACTTCATGCTGCCGGCATGCTTCAGAAATCACGGAAACTATGTCGTAAGCCTGGGCAGCGTTTGCCGCTGGCTGGCACAACAGGCGGAGGGGCTCGGCATCGAGATCTTCCCCGGATTCGCAGCCGCCGAGGTGCTTTACCGCGACGACGGTGCTGTACGCGGAGTGGCCACCGGCGACGTGGGAGTGGGTCGCGACGGCCGGCCGACCGCGAACCACCAGCCCGGCATGGAGTTGCACGCCCAGTACACCTTTTTTGCCGAGGGTTGCCGCGGCCATCTCGGCAAGCAGTTGCAGGATCGCTTCAATCTGTGCGCCGGTGCCGACCCGCAGGTCTACGGCATCGGACTCAAGGAACTGTGGGAAATCAGGCCCGAGAAACATCAACAGGGACTTGTCATCCACACCGCGGGCTGGCCGCTCGCCAACGACACCTACGGCGGCTCGTTTCTCTATCACCTGGAGAACAACCAAGTTTCGATCGGCTTTGTGGTGGGGCTCAACTACAGCAATCCGTACTTGAGCCCGTACGAGGAGTTCCAGCGCTACAAGACGCACGCGGCGATCCGTTCCTGCCTCGAGGGCGGCAAGCGCGTTGCGTACGGCGCGCGGGCAATCGCCGCCGGGGGGCTTCAGTCGCTGCCGAAACTCACTTTCCCCGGCGGATGCCTGATCGGCGACGATGCGGGGTTTCTCAACGCCGCTCGCATCAAGGGCAGCCATGCGGCAATGAAATCAGGAATGCTGGCCGCGGCTGCGGCGTTCGCGGCGCTCGCCGATGGCCGTGCCAATGACGAGCTTGCCGCCTATCCGGCGGCCTTCCGCGCAAGCTGGCTCTTCGAGGAGCTGCACCGCGCCCGCAACTTCAAGCCCTGGATGAGCAAGGGCCTCGTGCTCGGGACGGTGATGGTGGGCATGGACCAGATCGTGTTCGGAGGAAGAGCGCCGTGGACGCTGCGCCACGGGCACGCCGACCACGAGATGCTGAGAACCAGGGCCGAGGCGGAACCGATCCAGTACTCGAAACCCGACGGGGTGATCAGCTTCGACCGCCTGTCATCGGTCTTCATCTCGAACACCCATCACGCCGAGGACCAGCCGTGTCATCTCAGGCTCAGGGACCCGGCGGTCCCGATCAAGGTCAATCTGGAACTCTACGACGCGCCCGAGCAGCGTTACTGCCCTGCCGGGGTCTACGAGATCGTGCGCGATGCAAATGGGGAAAATCCCCATTTGCAAATAAATGCCCAGAATTGTGTCCACTGCAAAACGTGTGACATTAAAGACCCGACGCAGAATATCGTGTGGGTCGTGCCCGAGGGCGGCGGCGGACCGAATTACCCCAATATGTGATGCGCCCACCGGTGCCCCTATCGGCGGCGATGATTTTATGACGAGGCCGAACGCTTGAACGCCCTATTGACGTTCTTCCGCTTGCCGTGGGTCCGTCTGGCGCTCGTCCTCCTGGCGGCCGGCGCGCTCGGCGCGGCGCTGGTCGTGACCATATACCTCACGATCTTCGACCTTCAGTGGTTCGCTTTTCTCGGCGGGGTGTTGTTCGCCGCAGTGCTGGCGTTGGCAAGCCAGGTTTCCAAAGCCGAATGGCGGATCGCCCGGCGCACCAAGCAGTTCGAGCGCGTGCGCGAACTGCTCAACCAGGAGACCACGCGCAGCCGTAACACCGCCGAAGCGATGCGCATCACCGAGACCAGGATGCGGCTGTTGAGCGATGTGCTGCCGAGCCTGATTCTCTATATGGACCGTGACGAGCGCTGCCGCTCCCACAATCGTGAGGTCGAGCGGAAAACCGGGTTGCCGGCGGAAAAAATAGATGGTCATCTGTTGCGCGACGTAGTCGGCAACGATGTCTATCTCAGCATCGTTCCGCACATTGCGGAAACACTGTCCGGCAAGGTCGTGGACTACGAGCTTGCCTGGGACAGCCCCAATACTCCGGACCTGATTTATGCGGCACGGCATGTCCCTTATCCACCGGACGACGCCCAGCCGCGCGGCTTCTATCTGTTGCTCACGAGAACCGCTGTGCAGCCGGTTTCGCCGCTGCCGGCCGCCGCCCAGGACGCGGAGCAGGCGACGGATACCGGCGGCGATGCGCTCCTCGTCTCCGGGGAAGGCGGAGAGACCCTTTATCTGCGATCCATCACCAACGAGCTGTTGGGTTGGGACGACCCGCGTGTCAAGCTGGTGCGCGCGCTCGAGGCGAACCAGTTCCTGTTGTTCGCGCAGAATATCCGGTCGCTCAAGAGCGGCTCACCCGATCGCCTGTGCTACGAAGTCCTGCTGCGGTTGCAGGAGGAGGAGGACAACCTGCTGCCGCCCGGCGGCTTCATACCGGTGGCGGAACGCTACGGCATGATGGAGGAAATCGATCGCTGGGTGGTGCGCAACCTGATCTCGTGGTGCCTGGAGCAGCAGCGCAGCAACCCGGCCTGGCGCATCCCGCTTTACTGCGTGAACCTGTCCGAAGCCGCCGTGACGGGTCCCAAGTTTGCACACTTCGTGCGCCACGAGCTGCAACGCCCGGGTTTCAATCCACGCTCGCTGTGCTTCGAGATCAGCGAACAGGACATCATCAATCACCACGACCATGTGCAGCGTTTCATCAACGCGCTCAAGCCCGCCGGTTGCCGTTTCACCGTCGACGCTTTCGGCAGCGTGAAGGTGTCCTTCTCGCACCTGAAGGGCCTGGCGATCGACTTCCTCAAGATCGACGGCGTCATCATCCAGAACATCCTGCGCGATCCCGCCGAGTTGGCGAAGACCAAGGCGATCAACATGGTGTGCCAGAAAATAGGAGTGCGCTCGATCGCCGAGTTCGTCGAGACCGAGGAAACGCTCGACAAGCTGCGCCAGATCGGAGTGGACTACGTGCAGGGCTTCGGTATCGCGCTGCCAGGGCCGATCGCCACGCAGGGCTGATCATTCACCACAGAGGCACAGAGAGCACAGAGAAAAGCAACCGGGAACGAGATGCGGAACAATCAATACAGCACGCCGCATTCGTTTTCTAAGATCGCCCGTAAGGCTGAGGCGGCGCATGCCGCTTCAGCCGCCGAGCATCGCCTTCTTCAAGCTCGCGTCGGCCGGGCTCTCCCCGAGCCAGATCCTGAGCAGCGCGTGGCTGAACTCGTCCCCCGGGATCGTGCCCTTCGCTTCGCCGTTGACGACGACACGCGTGCCGGTGCCGGGCAGGAAATCGAGCACGATGGCGTCCCCCGTCTTGGCCGCCTTCACCGCGTTGAAGATGCCTTCGAGCTGCTTCACCTGCGGCTCGAGCCTGGCAAGGACTTCCGGCGTGTGGTTGTTCCTGAGGCCGTCGTTCAGCGCCGAGAACAGCTGGTCCGCGGCGAGATCGCGGAGCATATGCATCGCCACGCGCTTGGCGCCGGTGTCGGCGAGCGCGGCTTCCGCGCTCGTCTTCTTCTGCTGCAGGTAAAGCGCGCCGACGTACACCTTGAAGAACACGCGCGTGCGCACGCCGGCGCCGTTCAGCATGAGATCCGGCCCGGCATCGCCCAGTTTCACCCGGTCCGCGAGCTTGACGCCTTCGATCTCGGCGGCAAGAGCCGGTGTCAAACAAGCCAGGCAGAGCATCCATCCGGCAACTCGCGCAAGAGCAGTCATAACACCTCACTCCTCACCTAAAAAGCCTGAATCCGCCGCTTCCGCCCAGCATCGCGTCGCGCAGCTGTCCGTCCACCGGCTTCTTGCCGATCCAGACCCTGAGCAGCGCCGGGAAGAAATCGTCACCCGGTATCGTGAGCTTCTCCTCGCCGTTGACGGTGATGCGGGTGCCGGTGCCGGGCAGGAAGTCGATGTGCACCACCCCGCCCCGCTTCAACATGCCGATCGAGCTCATCATGCGATTGAGTTCGCCCAGGCGCTTCTCGATCAACGCGAGCTCGGCCGGGATGTGGTTGGCAGCGATCGCGTTATTGAGCGACGCGATGAGCTCCTTGGCCGTGAGCTCATCTTTCAGCACGTGCATCAGCACCCGCTTCGGGCCGGGGTCCGCGAGCACGTCTTCCGCGCTCTTCTTCTTCGAGGTGAGGTATAGCGCCCCGACGTACATCTTTATCGTCATCAGCTTGTGGCGCACGCCGGCGCCGTTCAGCACCAGCTCCGGGCCGCTCTCGCCGAGCGCGATCTTCTCCGCGACCTTGACGCCCTCGATCTCGACCGCCATCGCGGGCGGCAATTCCGCAACGAGAACAACGGCCATCGCCGCAGCGCCCGCGATCAGCGCCGCGCGGCAGAGCAGCAACCACCTGGTCAGGAACCCAACAATGCTGGGCTTCATTTCTCCCCTGTCTTCATGCGCAGCGATCAACGCAGGTTTGGTGATTTTCCTGGTCCTCTTGGCGTGCTTGGCGTGCTTGGCGTCTTGGCGGTTCAATTATAGTTTTTGAAGCGATCAAAGCGCTTCAAAAACTCCGGCCGCCCCCATGCCGGTGCCGATGCACATGGTCACCATACCGTACTTCTTCTGGTGGCGGCGCAGCCCGTGTATCAGCGTGGCCACCCGGATCGCGCCCGTGGCGCCGAGCGGGTGCCCCAGCGCGATCGCGCCGCCGAGCGGGTTCACCTTCTCGCGATTGAGACCGAGGTCCTTCATCACCGCGAGCGTCTGTGCGGCAAACGCCTCGTTCAATTCGATCCAGTCGATGTCGTCCTGCCTCAGCCCCACCTGCTTCAGCGCCTTCGGGATCGCCTTCACCGGCCCGATGCCCATGATTTCCGGCGGCACGCCCGCAACCGAATAGCCCATGAAGCGGCCGATGGGACGAAGGTTGAAGCGCGTCAGCGCCGCTTCGCTCATCAGCACCACCGCCGCGGCGCCGTCCGACATCTGCGAGCTGTTGCCAGCGGTAATGCTGCCCCTGGCGGCGAACGCGGGCCTGAGCTTGGCGAGCGCTTCGGGCGAAGTATCGCGGCGCGGGCCTTCGTCGTTCATCACTTCCCGCGTGTTCACGCAGACCTCGCGCGTGGCGAGATCCGGCACGCGCTCGTTGATGGTGTACGGAGTCACCTCGTCCCTGAATTCGCCGCTGTCGGTGGCGCGGATCGCGCGGCGGTGGCTTTCCGCCGCGAACAGGTCCTGATCCTCGCGGCTCACCTTCCATTGCGCGGCAACCTTCTCGGCGGTGATGCCCATGCCGTAGGCAATCGCGATGTTTTCGTTCTGCTCGAAGACGGCCGGGCTGAACGAGGGCTTATTGCCGCCCATCGGCACCATGCTCATGCTCTCGGTGCCGGCAGCGACCATTACATCGGCCTCACCGAGCCGGATGCGGTCGGCGGCGAGCACCACCGCCTGCACGCCCGAGGAGCAGAAGCGGTTGATGGTCATGCCCGAGACGCTGTTGGGAAAGCCCGCGAGCAGCAGCCCGATGCGCGCCACGTTCATCCCCTGCTCGGCCTCCGGCATGGCGCAGCCGACGATCACGTCCTCGATTACTGCCGTATCGACGCCCGGGCACTTGGCGAGCGCGGACTTGAGCACGAGCGCGAGCATGTCATCGGGGCGCACGCTCCTGAACATGCCGCGCGGCGCCTTGCCCACAGGCGTTCTTACCGCAGCAACAATGTATGCATCTTGGATCTGCTTACTCATATGGCGTTTCCATCCAAGGAGAGTTCAAAGTTCCAAGTTCCAGGTTCCA
>ERZ1292645.250-Hain-H14-02um-R2-250-length-21999-cov-5_pt2 | contig 19669 bp, 18 predicted proteins | sample MGYA00564401_ERZ1292645 | MGnify/ENA primary metagenome ERZ1292645 (study PRJEB36523, sample SAMEA6512644) | groundwater metagenome | collected 2019-01-09 | study: AquaDiva: Metagenomics assemblies of 32 groundwater samples | reverse complement strand
TAACGGCTTCCTGCGCCAACCATTACCAAAACCGTAGCGCTTTCAAAAGATGGCATTGGAATTGTAATTATCCGAAGTCCGTTTGGCAAAACCGTTCGCTGAAAATTCATATTTAACCCATTTTACCATTTTTTATCGTATCGTGCCAAACTCCAATAAATACTCTTTATCCTTGCGCTCAATGTAATTTTGTCCTATAATAACAACCTAATATTTATTTTGGATATGGCTGTTGAAACACTCAAGCCAACATCATCGCGATTTGAAAAAGGATCCGGTAGATTATTGTCCGTTCGAAGAGTTAGCGTAGTAGCGCCTAGCGGAGAGACAGATATCGATCATCAAAACTTAACTCTTAAGATTGATGGCGAAGAAATTAGTATTGCCAGAAAACCGTTTTATACAACCAGCGACGTTTTGTTGATGGTAAGATCAGCGAAGGGGTTAACAGACTCGTACTTGATTTCCCCTCTTATTAAAAACATTGTAGACAGCAAAGCCGTAAAAGCAGACAAAGTAAGAGTTGAGGGAAAAATGACTTATAGCTTCCGCGAGCAAGACCTAGTTATATTGATTAATACGCTTCTGCCTAGAGTTGATCCGTACGTATCTCTTCCCAAAGGACCAATCGCCTTACCGGACGGTCAAAGATTGAACAAGCTTACGGATCTTCTGCGTAAATTAATTAAATTATTCATTGATAGAAAGAACGAAGGGAAAAAAGTTACAATATCCGATCTGGCTACTTTATATCCAGACCTGCCTCCTGAAGAGGCAAGATCTAGGGCTCGCAGCCCACTACACACGGCAAGAGCGATCTTACAGAGATGTGGCTGGATAATTGTAAATCATACACGTCGCCCGGACTTAATCAGAGGTCAAAAACCTGAATACGAACTTGTACGAATCCCTGATTCTAAACATAACCGCTCTACGCCACCCAAAGAGCGGCAGGGGGGAGCCTGGAATGATTTGCTAAGAACAGACGTTCTTCCTGGCGCGTTATCTAGGCAACCGCCTACTAAAGAAGCACAGGAAGTACGAGAAAAAGCTATTGCAAGTGCCAAAGAAAATCTAGAATTAGAATGTACAACTATCATTCTTAGACACTTAAAGACAGAGCAAAACTTGGAAGGATTCGAAACAGATCTTTTTAAATTCCTAACTGGAAATCTTATAGCGAGATGGCCATATTGTATGTCCCTTCGAGATATCATAGAATTTGACAAACAAGAAGATTTTACTCACAAATTGGAAAAATTCTTTATAGATTTTTTGAGAAAGAGACTACAAGAAGCAGCTATGGTAACTAACCAAATTAAACTCAAATCTCGCTTGGAGAGAGAAATAGAAGATATCTATTTACCTATGTTATTGAAAAGCGGTAAAAACGCTAGTATAGAATCTACCATAAAAATCGTGTGCGGCCACTTTGAAATTCGATACAACAAACCACCAAAGCCAGCTACATCTTCTCCGGCGAGGTGATTCCCAGGAGATTTAAACCGTTTTTGATAACTATTCCAACCGCTTGAGTTAAAGCAAGGCGGAAATCCCTCTGTTCTTGAATTTTGTTTTGCAAAATCTGGTGTTTTTCATAGAAAAGATTAAATTTTTGCGCCAGGTCAAAAAGATAATTGCATAAAATATTTGGAGCGAAATTCCCCGCCGCCTCTTCCACTATCTCCGAAAACCTTATGATTACTCTCAATAACGATATTTCTTCCGGCTCCAAACCATTCATGATTCTTAATTCATGATTCTTAATTCCAGTTTTTGCGAGCACGCTTTGCGTGCGAGCAAAAGTGTACTGCAGATATGGACCCGAATTCCCCTGCATATTCAAAATTTCATCCCAATCAAAAACAATATCCTGCTCTGAATTTTTCTTAAGATCATTCCACTTAATTGCTCCAATTCCAACTTCTTTTGCTACCAACGAATTTTTATCTTTAGCTAAATCAACTGCTCTTTTTTCCGCTTCCTCCAAAACATCTTCCAGCCAAATAGTGTTTCCTTTTCTCGTTGACATTTTTTCATCTTTAAAACGATAATGTCCATGCTTGATATGAATTCTTTGTCCTTCTTTATACCACCCGAGCATTTTTTCTACTTCAAAAAGCTGTTTAAAATACAAAGATTGTTCCACTCCTACTTCATTTATTACCACAACATCTTTGCCATATTTTTCCAGCCTAAATTTATCTGTTGCCAAATCACGAGTGGCATAAAGGGTTGCTCCGTCTTGCTTCATAATCATTAACGGCGGGTATTTATCATTGGGGAAAAACACCAATTTGGCTCCCTCACTCTCTTTTAATAAACGTTTTTTCTCAAGTTCGTTTATAACAATCTCCATTTTATCTTCGAAAAATGATTCTCCGTATCCTTCGCCATTGTTTTCGGTAAATTTAACTCCAAGCTCCTCGTAAATTTTTTTAAATTCCCTAAGCGACCAAACAATGCATTTTTTCCACAATCTCTTTGCCTCGCTGTCGCCATCCTCAAGCTTCTTAAACCATTTCCTTCCTTCTTCCTCCAAACTAGGATTTTTTTCCTCTTCTTTGTAAAATTTTACATACAAATCAACTAATTCTTTTACAGGATTTTTCGACTTATCAATTCCCTCTTCGTTTCCCCAAGTTTTTATTGCGTAAATTTGCTTACCAAACTGCGTCCCCCAATCCCCCAAATGATTATCCCGATAAACAGTCCACCCTATTGCTTCAAGCAAATTTGCAATCGCATCCCCAATAATTGTTGACCGTAAATGACCTACTGTGAATGGTTTTGCTATATTTGGAGATGAGTATTCCACTACTGCTTTTACTGTTGATTTGGATTGTTTGCCAAAATTTATTCCTTCATCAATCGCCTCCTGCAATTTTTTAATTAAATAGTCTTTTGACAGCCAAAAATTGATAAACCCGGGTTTCACTGCCTCAACCCTTTCAAAATGAATTATGAATTGTGAATTATGAATTATGCATTTATTTACAATCTTCCGGGCAAGTTCCAGCGGATTTTTCCATTCTTGATTCTTAATTCTTAATTCTTTATTCGCAAATATCGCCATCGCAACATTAGTTGAATAATCGCCGTGCGCCTCAATTTTGGGATGGTCAAGGCTAATTTTTACATCTTTTATGTCCATTTCCTCCAAAGCCTTTTTCAGCGAAATTAAGATTTCTTCCTTTGCCAACATAGTTTTTTCAGTCTAGCATTTTATTTCGCTATTGACAAGAAATGTTTAAACTGCTAGCGTGAAATTATGCCCAAAATACTTCTTATTGATGACGACCAAAGTTTAAGCACCATATTTCTAACCGCATTCAAGCAAAACGGCTTGGAAACAGTTTATGCGGCAACCGGAGATGAGGGAATTAAAAAAGCCAAAGAAGAGAAAGTAGATTTCATTATTCTTGACCAAGTTCTTCCGGACGGATCGGGAAATGACATTCTGAAAAAGCTGAAAGAGGATACTCAAACTCAAAAAATTCCCGTTATTATGTTTTCAAATTTCAGCCAGGAAGAACTCGTTAATCAAGCTATAAATGCCGGCGCTTTGGACTATGTATTTAAATATCAGGTAGAACCTCTTGATCTTGTCAACAAAGTAAAACGTCTTCTCGAACATCCTGAAGGCGGACAGCTTAAAGAAGTATAATTTAAGAATATGGATGCAATGCAAAATACAGATTACAAAAAGGTTTTAACCGAGGTTATCCAAAAACAAATGATCATCCTCGGGCCTACCATCACTCTTGCGAAAGCAAGGAATGTTCAAGGTCTTACCGTTGCAGATGACGGAACAATAACCGAAATTTCAGGCAGTCCGCAAGTACTTATCCAAAGCCTGATTGACCAATTTGTCCAGCTATCCGGTTTGATTGTCAAGAAAACCATGGAGCCTTTATTGGCAAATTTTCCGGACGGAGTTCCCGATGTTCCCGTAGCCTCGCAAGGTGAGACCTTGGAGCCTCAATCTACACCTCCTGCTCCGCCAATCCAACCCCAGCAGCCAAATCCTCCTCCCCAAATTAATCCTGATATGCCTTCAGTTAATCCCGGAGGCCAAAACTATGATGGATCAAGCTAGGCTAATAAATATTCTTGTTCAGGGAGGTTCGTTTGTCGCGGCATTCGCTGCAATTGCCGCAGGAGCTATTATGGCCAATGTCAGAAGCAAATTCGGCACAGGAATTTTAGCAGCGGGATTCAAATCCATATCAACCGGGGTTTTCTTCATCGCCGGAGGCATTATTGTTGATGCAATACAAACATATCTCCAATCTGCAGGCAATTTACTAATTCCGGTAATTCTTTTAATCCTTAAAGAATTATTGTTCGTAATTGGAACCTATATAATCGTCATCGGCAGCAAGAAAACAGGAGATAGTCTGGAATCTTTAACTAAATAAAACACCTAACGATATGATTTTGGCCGCCTCTATTCTTCTTGTTATCATATTCGGCATTTTGGCAATCGCTTTTTCTATCAAAGAAGAAAAAACAAGAAAACTTTTGCTTGCGCAGGATGCTTTGCAAAAACAGAAGATTTATCAAATCTCTATTCTCAAGGAAATTCAGGATAGGATTGGGTATTCACTCGATGTAGAAAAAGTTATTGATGTTATAACCGGCAGCTTAAGAAATCTTTTTCCCTACTCTACCGCGTCTTCCGCTGTGGTAAAAGAAGACAAACTGATTTTTAAAATATACGTTGAAGAGACCGTCAGCCGGTCTTTTATTGACGATGTTAAAAAGAGCATGCTTGCGTCTCTTTCTGCCCTCTTGGAACATTTGCCAAATGATTCCGATGAACTTCTATCCGGCGTACCCTTGTCGCAAGACAATAATCTTGCGTTAGCGTCTTTTTTTCATATTCCGCTTGTAATTAGCAATAAAGTTGTTGGATTGATAAACGTATCTTCTACCAAACCGGATTTGTATAAAGAAAATGAAATGACAATTCTTTACCAGATTACAGAGCAGGCTTCCAACGCCTTATCAAGACTTGAAGCAGTACTTGAGATAGAAAAAGCCAAGCTTACATCTCTTATCAGAGGACTGGCGGATGGTGTATTTATGCTGGATCAAAAAGGAAATTTGATTATCATCAACGACACGGCGAAAAAAATGTTGAATATTCAAACCGATAATCCAACTCTTATAGAAGCTATTTCTTCCATACCTTCGCAATATCAAATGCTGTCAAAAATTCACGATGCAGTCGCCCAGAATAAAACCATCGAGGAAAAAGAAGTAATCCTGGGAGATAAAACAGTGCAGGTTATAGTTTCGCCGGTTGCAGGCCCTTTGCCGGCGGTTTCGGTTTTACTGCACGATATCACTATAGAAAAAAATCTGTCACAAGTGAAAGAAGATTTCACCAACATTATGGTTCATGAGTTGAGAGCTCCGATAACAGCTATCAAAGACTCCTCGGAAATTATAACTTCCGACAAATACAATCTTTCTAAAGATGAAAAAAACGAATTTTTGGAAATTATCAATCAGCAATCCAAACTTCTCTTGGATCAAATTGCCTCAATTCTGGATGCTGCCAAACTTGAAGCAGGCAAATTCACTATTAAAAAAGCGCAAAGTGATATTTCAGAACTTATCCAAGAAGAGATAAAAACTTTTACTCCTCCGGCTGCCAAAAAGCATATCAGTATTTCTTCCGATATTCCGCAGGATCTGCCTAAATTTTCTTTCGACAGAATTAGAATTGCGCAAGTGTTAAATAATCTATTATCCAACAGTCTTAAATTCACTCCGGAAGGAGGAAAAATAAAAATAAAGGTTACTATGGAAGACAATGAACGAGGGGTGACGCGAGCCAGAGGCCTTGCTGGCACGGAGTCGCTTGTTAGCGATAATGAGTACCAGCGAGGTGGCGAGCGGCAGGACCCCGAGCACTTTATAAAGGTTTCCGTGTCCGATACCGGAATCGGCATACCCAAAGATCAACAGGAAAATTTATTTTCAAAATTTACGCAGGCAGATACGTCTTCCCATCTTACCAACACTCAAGGCACAGGCCTGGGACTTTACGTTGTGAAAGGCATTGTAGAAGCGCACGAAGGATCTGTAAGCATTGAATCGCCTGCCTCGCCGAGTCAAGGCGGGGAAGAAAATCAAGGAACAACTATATCCTTTACTATACCTATTGATTCTCCATATTTAAGCCCATATCAAGCCCCCCATCTCACAATTAATTAATCCAAGAATAAAGTTCGTGCCTCAACCATTCGACTACGCTCACGGCTATAGCCCCAGGGGTCGCAAACTACTGGGGTCGCAAACTAACAAGTAAATACCCCTAGGTGTGAAGCTATTCCACCCCCGAGGTGGAAACGTATTGACATAACATCATTCTTCCTAGCTATTGAAGTACTCTAAGGGGTAAATTAGCTTTTTTAATAACAACCTCTAGATTGCTTATAGATTGAACCGCTAAGTTAAGATTTTGAGTTTCGCACGGATGTAATAGAAACGCAATTTCTGTTTGATCGCTGCCCTCTTCGGCTTCGGGTTGGAGCATTTCGCTAATACTAATTCCTTGATCTCCTAATTTTTGTGCAATTTGCGCTAGTACTCCAGGATTGTCCTTGACTGCAAAACGGACATAATAAGATGAGACTATTTCCGAATTAAGCCTGACTCCGATTTTAGGCTTCTTTCCCTCGGACTTTTCCGAACTTAATAATACGGATCTCTTGTTGCCATTTTGGGTTAAAGGATGTTTGCTTGGAACAAATGCTGGTCCAATCCAAGCTTCAACTTTTCCTCCTTTTAAAGCCGCATGGGCAATAGGCAAAATTTTAAAACCAAATTTTCCTGCAAAAAATTCGTCGCGTTTATCGGGAACGTACTTAAGAACACTAATTTCTTTTGGTTTTATGCCTATGCCAAAAGCAAGAGCTGCTAAACGAGCAAGGGTTTTTGCGTTAAGATTGTTTTTATCCAAAACAGCCTCAATCCTCGTCACTCCTCCGTCTATGCTTTGTTGCCTCAAAAGAAACTCAATGGGTATCGCAGGTTTAGGCTCTGTAGTTAAAGCGCTAACAAATAATTCCTTTTTCATATAATTAAAATCTAGATGGGAAGTATATCATTTAGATTAAGGCAAATCAAATTTTTGTGCTGGTTGGCTAGATAGAGAACGATTGTATCTAGCTTCGCAAGGGGACGCCTTGCGAGGCTACTTACGGAGCTAATTAACTTTCCAAGTTTTTCCGTCGGAAATGACTTCGACTTCTCCATTTTGATCTGTGCGCAGAATTTTTATTTTTGCCTTTTCCAAAAGATCCAGAACGAAAGGAGTCGGATGACCGTATTTGTTATTTTTGCCAACGGAAATAACCGCTATTTTCGGCTTGAGTAAATTTAAAATCTCAAAAGACAACCCTGTTTTCGAACCATGATGAGGAACCTGCAATAAACTAAGATTTGATAAAGAATATTGCGAAATTGCTTCCAAAAGTTCATCTGCTTGCGTATCCCCTGTCAAAAGCAATTTAAACGACCCATACGAAACAAGACTTATTAACGATGCAAATTCATTATTTTCTCCAATCATCCCGTTCGGAGATGTTTCCGCAAGAAATTCTCTCGTAGGCGCTAGTATTTCTACTTTCACTCCTCCTTTTGTCTTAAAAGCATCTCCGGAAAATAAATAATGCAGGGGTATTTTCTTTTGTTTCACTTCTTTGATAAGCTCTGCAAATCCCAATGCTTTATTGTCCAATTTTTCACTATCAAAAGATAACACATTGTATCTTTTTAATACTTCGTGCAGTCCGAAAAAATGATCCGTATGCGGATGCGTCAGAATTATAAGCTCTATGGTTCTATCCCAAACCGGCATATGGTTCGACAAGCAGGAAAGCACATTATCGTTTGGTCCGCCGTCAACCAGAATATCCAATCCTTTCGGGGTACGGATGAAAATTGCATCTCCTTGGCCGACATCACAAAAAACCACATGGAGTTTGCCATCGTAAAATTTAATCCTCTGATAAAATAACAAACCTCCTAAAACTACTAATATTAATATTCCAAACCAAATTATTTTTTTTAACATTTTAATCTGCTTTAGCTTGTTTTCTTTGGAGAAAAAATATAACTAAGGAAATTAGCATCAAATAATAACCTCCAGTGAACTGCCAGGAAAAATTTGTAAGATTAAAAGTTCCAAAAACTTGTGCAAAAACAGAGACAACTTTCTGAAAATATAATAAAAGAGGCAGGGATAAGTATAGAAATATTGCCCCTACCGGTTCAAAAATTATCCCCAGCAATCCTCCGATCCCGCCTAAAGTCATAAGAACAGGCACGGTCCAGAGAACTAGACCGTTAATAAATACTGAAATAAATGAGTAACTCCCGAAATTTGCCAAAAGAATAGGCAAAGTTGAAGCTTGAGCACAAACCGTAGTGAGCACGTCTTCACCGACAAAAGACTTGTTTAATAAGCTCTTAAGTTTCTTATTTTTGTCAAAAATCGGCCTAATTACAATAAGACCAAGTGTGGCCATAAACGATAGCTGAAATCCAACATCGAATAAAGTGCTCGGAGACACAAAAAGCATAATGTATGCTGCGATAAACAAGCTGTAAGCAGCCAGACGCTGCCTACCGAGAATTTGAGCAAGAAAAGCCAAAATCCCCATAATGGAGGCTCTGATAATCGAAGGTTCCAAGCCGGCCAAAAGCGCGTAAAAACAAATACCGAGTATGCTTAAGACCAAAGCGTATTGCCTTTTCAGAAAGAAACTGAAAATAGAAGAAAGAAATCCTCCCACCATAGTCACGTTCATTCCCGAGGCGGCAACTACATGCAAAACTCCGGAAATTCTCAAATCGTTGGTGAAATCTTTGGGCATATTCTCTTTGATGCCAAAAACGATTCCCAAAAGAAGACTTGCAGATATAGGCGGGAGATTTTTTTCGAAGAGCAAGGTTACTCTTTGGCGGACAAATCCTGTGACTGCTAATAGTAAATTTTTGCCATTTTTGTTAGCTTCGATTTTGGGGAAATACATTACCAGCATAAGCTTTTTATTGTCTAGCACTCTCACCTGAAGTTTGCCAGAAATACGCACACTATCTCCGTAACCAAATTGCGGATACATAGGAGCTGTAATTAAAATTCTTTCGCCCGTGTCTAAATTAGCAGATATTCTTTGCTGATTGGAAAAAATTTGCGGAGAGGACAAAATTCTAGTTTCAAAGCTTAAATATTCTCCGTTCTGATGCTGGGGTTGATTTCTATAAAATAGAAAAAACCTAACGCTGAAAAACAATAATAGGAATACCAATATCGTAATAAAGGCAGATTTGGTCATACATAAAGGCTAAAATACCGTTATCTTATCTTTTATTTGCCCAAAAACTTTCTCCGTAACTATCTTCTTACTAAGTAATTCCTCTATTGCGCCATATGGCCGGCCGCTGATGATTTTTTGCGCTGTTGCAGGACCGACTCCGGGTAAAAAATCTGCTAACGCCTGCGAACTGGCAGAATTAATATTTACTCCGCTAGGGTTCGAAGTAACATCTTGAGAACCTGCGCTTAAACTGGTTTTATTTTCTCCAAGTTTGGGAACATAAATCTTCTGACCGTCAATAAGTTTTGCTGCAAGATTAAGATTTTTCTCAACCCAACTTCTATCCGCATCATTAGAAAGTCCTGATGCTGCTATCAAAGCGTCTTGAGCTCTTGCGCCAGCTGCTAAAGAGTAAACGCCCGGTTTTATTACTCCTCCTTCAACATCAACCATAATTTTAGCCTCGTTTAGCGGGGTACTCGAACTGACATCGTTAGTTGCCGATTCAAAAATAAGCCCGCCAGCTTCAGGACTAGACTTATCCATCAACGATATCAAACCATATGCAAAGAATATCAATCCAAGGAAACCGAGGCCCAATGGGATCCAGTACTGCTTCAAAAACGGAAGATATCTCTTGAGGATCTCGTGAAAATCCATACAATAATTAGGAATTTACCACAAAATTTATAATTCTTCCTTCGACATAAATAACCTTTTTAATTTTCTTCCCCTCCAGATGTTTCTGAACATTAGCACTCTCTCGCGCCAACCGCTCAACGTCTTTTTGATTTTTTATTTTTTCAGCCAGAGGCTGATCGGCCTTTGGCCGAGAATTCTCAGCTCTTATCGTACCTCTTATTTTCCCATTTACTTGAACCGCTATTGTAACCCTATCTTCTTTCAAAAATTTATCGTCATATTTCGGCCAGGGCTGCACGTGAATTGAATCATGAATTATGAATTGTGAATTATGCTTCGTTTTTTTCTTGTTCTTGATTCTTGATTCTTGATTCTTGATTCTTTGAAATAGCTCTTCGGTAATATGCGGAGCCAAAGGCGCTAGAAGCAAAACTAAAGTTTTGCAGTATTTTGTATTTAGTATTTTGTATTTGGTATAAAAAGAGTAAAGTTCGTTATAATATTCCATCAAATGAGCAATCGCAGTATTGTAATTTAAATTTTCCATATCCTCTGTCACACTTTTGATAGTCTTATGCATAAAAATATCCAAAGCAGGATTCGCATCCTTTCCCTTAACACTTAATACCAATGTCCACGCTCGCTTGAGGAAGCGAAACATCCCCTCAATTCCCGAATCTCTAAAGTCCCCGCCCATATTGAACGGCCCTGTAAACATTAGATAGCAACGAAGCACATCTGCGCCATATTTCTTGATATAAGCATCAGGCACAACCACATTTCCCTTGCTTTTACTCATCTTTGCGCCGTCTTTTATGATAAGACCATGAGCGTAAAACTTAGTAAATGGTTCATCCCAGCCAGAGGCTGGTCGTCCTTTGGACGAAAAATCAAAATAACCCAAGTCGTATAGTACCATCCAGATAAATCTTGAATACAAAAGATGAAGAACTGCATGTTCAGGTCCCCCGATATACATACTAACCGGAAGCCACCTTGAGCGTTGCGTTGAATTATGAATCATGAATAATGAATCATGGTCATTTCCCTTCCTTGATTCCTGATTCTTAATTCCTGATTCGCTCACTGGAAACGGCAAGTCATCCCAATCAGTTGCTAAATATCTCAAGAAATACCACGCCGAATCCAGGAATGTGTCGGAAACATCTGTTTCTCTTTTTGCCGGCCCTTTGCATTTCGGGCAATTCGTTTCATAAAATTCCGGATGGTTGGCTAGAGGAGATTTTCCAGTGCCTAAAGGTTTCCAGTCTTTCAAATCAGGAAGTAAAACAGGCAATTGATCTTCGGCAACAGGCTGCCAACCACACTTTGAACAATTAATCATCGGAATCGGCGGACCCCAATATCTCTGTCTTGAAATCAACCAATCCCGAAGATGATAATTGACAACTTTTTTGCCAACCGGCTTTGCGGAAAGTGAAGTTCTCTCAATCGGAATTTTGTATTTTTCTGCAAATTCCCTGTCTCTCTCATCCTCGGCCGGAACTGCCATAATCGCCCCTGTTCCGTAACCCATCAAAACATAATCTGCAATCCAAACCGGAATTTTCTTTTTTGTCAACGGATTGATAATATATTCTCCCGTAAAAACTCCCGACTTTTCCTTTCGTCTTTCCTCATCGGACTTATTGGTTGAAATTTTAACATAGTCTATAACTTCTTTTGACTTAAATTCTTTTACTTTTGGGTGCTGAGGGGAAAGTACCAAAAAGGTAGCGCCGTCCGCAGTTTCAGGCCTGGTTGTAAAAACATCTATTCCGCCGAAGTTAATTATCATTCCTTCTGATCGCCCGATCCATTGTCTTTGGGCGATTTTAATCCTTTCTGCCCAATCAATCTGGCTCAAACCATTAAGCAACCTATCAGCATATTTCGTGATTTTGAAAAACCATTGCTCCAGCTCTTTCTTCTCAACAATCGAAGAGCATCTTTCACATTTATCATCAATCACTTGTTCGTCTGCCAAAACGGTTTTACAGGATGGGCAAAAATTAACCGGAGCCTTACTTCGATAAGCCAAACCCGCTTTAAAAAGCTGAATAAAAAGCCATTGGGTCCATTTGTAATATTTAGGATCATAAGTTTCAACTGTTCTTGACCAATCATAGCCATTGCCTGTTGCTCTTAATTGCCTATAAAAATTCTTCTCCGAAATCTTTGCCTGCTCTTTTGGATGGCGGCCGACTTTAATGGCGTAATTTTCCGAGTGTATTCCGAATCCGTCAAGCCCGATTGGTTCAAAAACATCATTCCCCTGCATTCGCTTAAACCTGCCGTAGATATCAGCGCCTGTAAAAGCGTACATATTGCCAACATGCATTCCCTCTGCCGACGGATATGGAAACATCATCAGATTGTAGAAAGGCCTTTTTGCCGTATCTAAATTTGGAGAATAAATCTTCTTCTCTTCCCAAACCCCCTGCCATTTAGCTTCTATTTTTGCAGGATTATATTTCTCAATTTTCAATTTTAATGAATTTTTAGCCATAAAACGAGTATAGCATATCCTTGCGTTTTTCTCCAAAATTGCCTACTATGGAATAGTGAAGCTTCTTCAAGAATTTCTTATTTTGCTCCTATCTTTTTCAGCCGTCTATATATTGCAATTAAAAACGATGGCTTCGTATATCGCTCCGCTAATTGGACTTCTGATAGTTTTATACTTAATTCTTTCTTTCAGGAAAGGTTTTGCCAGCCTTTTTACTCTGGGCGGGAATAGCATTTGGGGGATTTTTACCATCAATACCATCATCCTCTTAGTTATTTTCGGCACAGGAAGCATCTCTTCAAGTCTTTTCTTTCTCCTCTACTTTCTGCTTTTCGGAATCGCTTTTGTTTTTGAACCCACATCTGTTTTTATATTCGTTGTAGGATCAATTCTTGTTTTCCTGCCGGATGCGCTTCTCAATGATATGTTGGGAAATTTCATCAGGCTTGGTTCTTTGGTTTTAATATCTCCGATTGCTTTTTTCTTTGGCAAAGAATATCGAAAAAATGATGAGGAAGAGGAAAAATTAGAAAATATGGAAGAAAGAACTAGAGATGCGGCAGACACAATCGCTCACGATGTGGAACAAGTGCTGAAGAAAGAAAAGGGCAATCTGGAACCTGAAGATCTTGAGAAACTCAATGATATTTTGGAAGAGACAGAAGATTTACGCGCAGAAACGAAAGAATAAACAAAATGAAACTAACCATATTCCTCATACTTTCTACCTTCTACTTTCTACCTTCTATAACGCCCGCCCTGGCACAAACTATGTCAAACACTAACTATACGCTGCAAATGGGTAATCTCAATATGACAGCGGGCAAGCCAACTGGCCCAAGCAACAAGTTAAACTTAACTGTCGGACAAACTGCCCCGGGTCTTTACAGCAAAACAGGCGTCAATTACAAAGTCCGAGCCGGATTTCAGTATATAAAATCTATAATTGCCTTTGCCTTCTCTATTTCCGAAACCAATATCAACTTTGGCACTCTTTCCCCAACCACTCCGGTCACACGAACTAATAACCTGACTATCTCCAACGGCTCCGCAAACGGCTACCAAATAACCGCTTTTGAGAACCATCAGCTCAGCGTCCCCTCAACCGGCTCGATAATTCCCGACACAACTTGCGACGACGGAACGTGCACCGAAAGTACGTCTGCTCTTTGGAATAATACTTTAACTTATGGGTTTGGCTATAGGTGCGACAACGTAACCGGCACCGATTGTGCAAGCGGATTTACAACTGCCAATTATTACAAGCAATTTGCAGATAACTCTATACCTGAAACTGCCCAAGCTGTCATGAGCGGGACAAACGTAGGCAGGAGTAAGCAAGTGCAAGTAACTTACAAGGTCAACGTCTCTTCATCCCAGCCTCCGGGAATTTATACCAACGTTATTACTTATATCGCAACACCTACATTTTAATATGAAAATTAAGAATTTGAAATTAAAAATTAATCTTTTTCTACTTTCTACTTTCTACTTTCTGCTTTCTACCGCTGCGCCTGCAGGCGCAGCTGGCTTATCTCTAGGTATTTATCCTCCATTAATACAAGTAGAAACCATACCGCCTGCGAATGTAAATTCCAAGATAACCATACAGAATTTAGGCGACAATCCTGTTGATTTGGAAATAACTCTTAAACCGTTTGTCGCGTCTAAAGATGAAAATGGACAAGTTGAATATATTCCCCAAGATCAATCATTCGGCGAAGATCCTCTCATTCTTCAAAGAGTGCAAATTATTGACGGGGACCAAGCGATCAAAAGCATCACTCTTGCTCCGCTTCAGAAAAAAGACTTAACTCTCAATATAGACATTCCTGCGGAAGAGTCGCTAGGTGACTATTATTTTTCCGTCATATTTTCCTCCATTCCCGAAATTCAAAATACGCAAGCTAATCCTTCCTCTCTTCTTAATCAATCCCAAAGCGTAGGAGGAGTTGCGACTAACGTGCTCCTTTCTGTCTCATCCGAAACGAAAGAGTCCCCTCAAGGCATTATTGAAACATTCTCATCTCCGCTATTTGTAGAAAAAGGTCCTGTTCCCTTTACCGTCAGCATTAAAAATACCGGACGCTATTTTATAACTCCTCAAGGCTCAATCCTTATCAAAAACATCTTCGGACAAACGGTTGGCAAGGTAAATCTTCTTCCTGTAAATATTTTATCTAATTCAACACGTTCAATTCCCGATGAGCTGCAATCTCCCGAATCTGCGTCATCCTCAGCTATTAACCATGAACTATTAACTATGAACTCGCCCCGCGCTTTCTGGCCGGAAACTTTTCTCCTTGGCCCATATCAAGCCACGCTTAATATGTCTTTATCCGATCAAGGACCGATATTTAAAAGAACCATCTACTTTTTCGCGCTTCCGCTACAAGCTTTTATAGGCATTATTGTTGTAATCATACTTATTGTTTTAATTAAAAACCGCATAAAATCCCACTTCAAGGCTACAGGGTGACACCCTGTAGCCTCAATTTACTACTTGCAAAGATATCTATCGATATAGTAGACTTTTAATTAAAGAATAAAAATGCCTGCCAATAATTCTATCAAAACATATTTAGAAAACGGCTATTACCACATTTATAATCGTGGCGTTGAGAAGAGGTTAATATTTCTTGATCAGCAGGATTACGGAGTTTTCCTATCTTATCTAAAAGAATATCTCTTGCCCAAAAATGAAAAGGAATTACGGGAAAAATTACTGGATCCAAACATATCTCCCGCAGAAAGAGATAGAATAGTTAAGCAATTAAAATTAAAGAACTTCGCCGGCGAAATCACCCTATTCGCCTACTGCCTGATGTCCAACCATTTCCATTTTTTCGTAAAACAAAAAAGCGCTAATGCCATAGATATGTTCATGCAATCTATCTGCACGCGATACTCAATGTATTTTAATAAAAAATATAAAAGAGTGGGACATCTCTATCAAGGAGTTTATAAAGCCGTCCTAATCACAACCGAAGAGCAATTTCTCTATCTATCCAAATACATCCATAGGCAAACGCTGAATCTCCAGGGTGAGACCCTGGAGGCACGAATCAAACAACCATCTTCTTATTCTCAATATCTTGGATTAGTTAAAGCAGAGTGGGTTAAGCCGGAAGAAATACTAAATTATTTTTCACAGACTAATCCTACATTATCCTATGAAACATTTGTTACGGAAAATGATGATTATGGTTCACTAGAAACCCTCCTCAAAAACTTAAAAGATTAGTAAGGGAGGCTACAGGGTGACACCCTGTAGCCTCCCCTGTATCCCACCCCTGTATGAATCTGTAACTAATTTCACCTAAAGTGGAATTTTTTACTAATCTGGGACTGTCTTTTTTACTCCAAAATAAACGAATTTCATCTATCCCCCCCCCCAGCCTCAAACCAATGCTTGACAATAGATTATTATTGTTACATACTGGTAAAAATGGTCATTTCATGAAAAGGTCGATATTGTCATTGGGATTAATTTATATTTTTATTTTGTTCTTTTTGTCTGCAAAAAGCTCTTATGCTGCGACTCTGGCTAGCGTATCAGACACAATTACCACGTCCCGTCCCTCCGCTTCTGCGCCGCTAAATGCTAACCAAGCGGCAAGCGCATCCCAAGTAACTGTTGCTGACAACGGATCAATCTATCTTGCTTCAGATTCTGCGACTTTTCGGCCAGACACAGGAGAAACTATTGACACCGCCAAAAATGTATCTTCTATGTCTGCCCAAATTTCCGGAACTCCAAATACCCGCATTGTTTATTTTACAAATACGGTAACCAATACTCATCATGCAGGCGATCCTGTAGTTGTTCCCACAACTGCTATACACACTGTTTCCTTTAGAACAGTTGCCGCTATCCCAACGTCCGGCAAAATTACCATCAAATTTCCTGCCTTAACCACTGGCGATGCCAATAACGCTGCTTCCCCTTCTGCCACAACTTTCCAGCTTAATGGTCTTTCAGACACTCAAGTTAAGATAACTGCCGGACTTTCCGGAGCTGCAACGTTCGACGGAGTATACACTGCTCCTACCAACGGCACATCACCAACTATAGCGTTGGCTTTAACTTCAACAACAACTATTGCGGCTAATACCCTCGTAACAATTAAATTGGGCTGTACGGGAGCAGACGACCAAACATGCACTACCAATACGCCCACCATTATTAACCCCACCAAAACAGCCGCAGCAGGCACAGCAGATTCTTGGGCGCTGACAATTACCACCACCGATGTGACTAATAGTATCGATCTTGACAGTGCAAAAATTAAAATCGGAACTGTTGAGTCAGTCCAAGTGCAGGCAACGGTTGATCCTACTCTGACATTTACAATAGCCGGAATTGCCAACTCAACAGCTATCAACACTGGAAATACCACAGGATGTACGAATACAGAAACAACCAATACAGGCATAGCTTCAACAGCGACCACTGTTAATTTAGGCAATCTTTCCAGCGCGGCAATTAACATCTCTGCCCAGCTTATAACAATTTCCACTAACGCGCAAAACGGCTACAGCCTGACTGCGACATCAAGCGGCCATTTGATTAATCCTGCGACCGGATTTTGGATAGCTGACTCAACCACTCCAACTGTTATGACTGCGGGAACGCCTTGGTTTGGCATACACGCCTGCGGACTAAATGTAGCTTCAGGTACTTGGGCAACAGGTGCAACCGGAGGAGGAGCAAATGCCAAATACGGCTGGCCAACACAGGCTACATCCGTAAGTCTTGCTTCCGTAGCAACAGGACCAATTGGTAATACAGCTGCAACCGGAGGGGTCGGAGCCGGATTGACCAGCGTTGAATATGCCTCAACTGTTGATGTAACCGTGCCTGCAGGAATTTATTCGTCAGTCATTACATACGTCGCAACACCCACGTTTTAGACGATAGAAAATAGAGGGTTGAAGGTAGATTTTGAAAATGGAAGCTAGAGGATAGAAATATGAAAAATGTAAGAATGAACAAATCAATGATAAATGGAAAATGGAAAATGATAAATATTTTCTTTCTACTTTCTACTTTCTACTTTCTACTTTCTAGCGTTGCGCCTGCAGGCGCACAAGAGACTGTCAGGACAATGACGATTGTTCCTCCGACTGTTGAGCAAAGCTTAGATCCTGGCGGAAAAGCCGAAGGAGTAATGAAGGTTATCAATGACAGTACTACTCCCCTATCTTTTACTGTTGCTGTTAACGATTTTATCGTAGAAGATACCAAGGGAACTCCAAATATGCTTCCTGCAAATACTCTTTCCAAAAAATTCTCTGCGTCTTCCTGGATCGGAGTTACACCAAATTCATTTACAGTTCTGCCTCATGATAAACAAGTTTTAAATTATTATATTCAAGTTCCATCTTACGCAAGACCAGGCGGACATTATGCATCGGTCGTCTTTACTCCAACAAGCAACATCGGAGTACAAGGAACAGGAGCATCTGTAGAAACCAAAGTCGGTACTCTGTTCTATATTTCCGTAAGCGGCACAATCAGCGAATATGCGATGATAACTAAGTTTCTGGCAAATTCATTTCAGGAATATGGTCCTGTAAATATGGTAACCACAATTAAAAACTTTGGAGATTTGCATATTAAGCCTGCAGGACAAATTACTATTTACGATATGTTTGGCCGTAAAATTGAAACTTCTTCTTTTGCTAAATTCAACATCTTTCCTTCTGCTGCGCGAGATTACCAAAATAGCATTGGAGCCAAAATAATGATCGGCCGTTTCAAAGCAAATATCCTCACAAGCTATGGTCAAAACAATAATTTGCCTTTAATCGCTAATGTTTATTTTTGGGTTTTCCCCTGGAAGATAGCTTTAATAATTATCCTTGTAATCATCGCCATAATTTTGGGGATAAAGTACTGGAAGAAGAAAGAAATCAAAGAACTTAACCCTCCGACAATAATTTCTAATCAAACCTAGTATCCTACCCACCACCAATCGTGGAGCAATTTTGGAGTTTGATTGAAAGAATCAGCAGCAGTCCTTTGCATAATTCTATAAAGAAAAGTAAATTTCTCCGGCCATAGTCTTATAATAAGTATAATAATCAGGATAAGGATTGGAATGGCAATCCAAAGCGGTCCAAATGATATGGAAGTGAAAAACCTTATAATTTTGGAGAATATGTCTTGCAAAAACGCCAATATTTGCTGCCATAAAGATAAAGATTTTAGTTCAACTTTTTTCGTAGGCGTCAGAGATTCTTTGTCTTGATAGGTTGCTTTTGCATAAATCTCATATGTTCCCGCACTAAGGGAGGGAACTTTGAATGAATAATATCCCTTACTGTCTGCCCTGGTAGTTAATATCTGGCCGTTGCTTAAACGAAGAGTCACTGTGGCTCCAGGCATGGTGTAACCGAAAGCTAGAACTGGCTGTCCTTGTGCTACTTCGTTTCTGCTTAACGCAAGCGTCGGAGGAAGAAAAAGATTATTCATCGTAATGCTTCCTGTTGCCGGAAGGAAAGAAAAACAGGTCGTAGAGTCTCCGACTCTGGCGAAATCAACTGCCTCAAGACAAAATCCGGAAAAACCTTTATTTATCAGAACTTGGGAGATAAAGAAATTACCGCTTGCATCCGCCACAGCGGATCGTATAAACGTCCCATCCGACGCAGTTAAGATAATAGATGCGTAAGGAGACACAAATCCTGAAACATTCAGATAGAACTCCCCTACGGAGGCTGATACACCGGTTTCCAAACTACCGGTTGGGTTTTGTATGATTTGAGCATTCGCCTTGCCTGCGACTACTAAAGAGCAAATTAAAAATAATAATAAAATCAATTTCTTCATTACTATTATTCTATGCATAAAGAGATAAGGAAAACAACGTCCGCGAAGACCTATTTTTAGTTTATGCCTTCTTTGCAGTCTAAACAAAAATCTCATTCCTCGTAGCGCTTAAGAGCCTTGAGTGATAATTTAAAAAGCGAGGTCAAAAAATTTGTTTTGTTAAATTTTTATTTTTTAAGGTTTTTTTATAAACGAAACATGAAATTTAAAATTTTTCAATTTTTGACTTACTTTTTTAAAACTGTCAGAAGAAAAATAGGAAACTTAAAAGACAACTTCTCGACTAATACATCAAAACGCATCATTGGTTATTATAGGTTCTTTAATGCACTATGATATATTTAT
>ERZ1292645.284-Hain-H14-02um-R2-284-length-19743-cov-12_pt1 | contig 19743 bp, 17 predicted proteins | sample MGYA00564401_ERZ1292645 | MGnify/ENA primary metagenome ERZ1292645 (study PRJEB36523, sample SAMEA6512644) | groundwater metagenome | collected 2019-01-09 | study: AquaDiva: Metagenomics assemblies of 32 groundwater samples | reverse complement strand
AACTAGAATATAATAATTTCTGTAGTGGAGTATAGAGGTAACTTAATACGTACGGAAATGATTTGGGTTTATATAGATTTATCTTTACAATGCCTGGGCAGCTAAATGACAGTTGAAATAACAGATTTACCCTGCCTTTTTCTTCAGAGAACTCAGTCTGGACCTTAGTTTTTTAGACGCAGAGTCCTTGTTCCTTGACTTCGAAAGCTCATCTGCCAGCTTTTGGTCGCCAACAACATCCCTAATCCAGTTGCTGAAATCATTCCTATCGCTGTTGACATGATGCCTGAATGCATCTTCATTCATCTCAGGCAGATAGCCAGCCAGTTCGCTTAAATTCTTCAATACAGGCCCGTTATTCACCCAGAAGCATTGTTCTGGTGCGCTATCACATAAATATCTTTTTGCTTCTTCTTTTGTCACCATTTTCACATCAACTCCTTAATTAACCTTCTTAAAACAGCTATTTGCGTTTCAAACTTATTCTTAGCTCTTGATATGTCCTCGGCTAAGCTGTGATCATAAAAAACATCCTTAACCCATGTAGCAAAATCATTTTTGAATTCGTTTGCGTGATGGCTGAATATTTCCTCGCTCATTGTTTCAAGAGCATCTGCCAGCTCAATTACATTTTTCAACTTTCTTCCATCGGCAACAACAAAATGATGCTCTTCGGGTGCTTCGCCCAAAATCTTCTTTCTTATAATAACTTCAACTGATTTCAATGGTTTTTTAGAGTGATTTTTAGTTTTGGACTCTAGGGCTCCTGCAGCAGAATTTCCTCTTTTTTTAACCATGCCGTCACCTTTTGTAAGCTAATTTTTTGTTATTTTTATAGTTTGCGGTTTTGAACCAAAGTTTCATATTAAACCGTGATTTTAACCTCGCTTAATTTATTAGCTTTAATTCTAAAGTCATTCAGTATATTGATATAGGCAATAAATGCTTCATACGGGCTGTCGTAAGGGTTGAAATACTTATGGACATCGCCGTCATTAAACCATTTTGTGCACATATAATAGAAATGGTCGCTGGTCTGCAGCTTTCTCCATTCATCAATCAAGGCATCATTTTTTGTCAGCTTCACAGATGGCTCCAATAAATAGTTTTCTTTGATGGCCTCCTGCTGCATTTTATTGCCGAGCCATGCACTTAAGTCCCTTTCAATATCTGCCCAGCTTACATAATGGTGAAAATCAAGTTCAGCAACCGGCTCGTACCTTTTTATTGCTTCGCTTGGAGTCACAAAGTCATTATCCGGATGCTTTAATATTTCCAAGGGCAAATGCTTCAAGAATTCGAAAATGCCTTTGTCTTCCCATTGGTGCTCTCCAAAAGTCTCATAGTCCATAAACAAATTTACAACATTGCCGTTGCCGTTTATTTTGTTTATCCACTGTGCATATTTAGGAGCTGTCAAAGGAAATTCTTTCCAACCTTTTTCAGAAAACCGGAATGCAATATCGTCGCTTAAGCGATAATTCTTCAAAAGAAGCCTTATTTTATCCAAACCATATGGCCTATACACAAAATTAGGGCTTCTCCACTGCAAAATGTGGTCAGCACCTTCGGCTAGCACTCCTTTGTAGCCCATACCCTCGACAAAGCGAGCGATTTCATTGCTATAAATCAGCTCAGTATTTCTGAATACTCTTGGCTTGAAGTTGAATAACTGCCTTATTTTTTTATTATGCAGTTCCACTTGCTCTTTAAATTCATCTTTTGAGTATAAGTAAGAGATTGTATGGTAATAAGTTTCATCCAAAATCTCAACACAGCCTGACTTTACAAGCTCTTTAAAGCTATCAATAACTTGTGGTGCGTGTCTTTCTAATTGCTCCAGCACAATTCCAGTCATGCTAAAAGCAACCTTAAATTTGCCATCCGTTTTGCTTATCAAGTCTAGAATAAGCTTGTTAGTTGGAAGGTAGCATTTGTGAGTTACTTTTTTTATAATAGCCTCATTCTTGTGCTCATCAAAATAATTATTATGCTTTCCGATCTCAAAAACAGAGTATTGTCTAAGCCGGAGCGGCTGATGGATCTGAAAATAAAAGCATATGCTTACCATTTTGAATGCACTTTAGGCTGTTTGTATTGCTTATTTCAATTTTTCTATTATTTTTCCGTTTGTTTTACAACTTCTAGGTTCGCAGGCTGACTTGAAACTCAAGTTATTCTGCAGCCGTTGCTAATTAATCCATTATAAATTTCAATGCATTTTTCTGCTGGCGTATCCCAGTTGAACTTTTTGACTTCAAAGTAGGCATTATCCTTCATCGTCTCATGCAATGGCTTGTACCTCAAAAGTGATATTATCTTGTTGCTTATCTCATCAATATCCCAAAAATCAATCTTTAGGCAATGCCTTATCACTTCTGATACGCCGCTTTGCTTTGAAACTATAAGTGGAGTCTTATTTTTCATGGCTTCCAAAGCAGTAATGCCAAATGGATCAGAGACAGAGGGCATCACATAGACATCAGCCATCTTATACGCTCTTTCAACATCCTGTTCATTTAGGAATCCGGCGAATAAAATCTTGTCTGCAATTCCAAGCTCCGCAACTTTTTCTATTATGAATGGCTCCATGTCTCCAGTGCCCGCAACAACAAACTTGACGTTCTTCATTTGCTCTAAAACCTTCTTCGCAGCATAAACAAAGTAGTCTGGGCCTTTCTGCAGAGTCAACCTGCCTAAAAACAGCACAACACGGTCAGTTCTCTTGATTTCGAAATTCTCATCATAAACATGCTGTGAAAAGTCAACTGCATTGTGAACAATTTCTATTTGTTCAGACGACACCCCATAATGGCTTATTAGCTTATTCTTTGTTAAATTGCTGACTGCTATAATCTTATCTGCTTTGTGCATGCCTTGTTTTTCCAAATCATACACGTATTGGTTGACGTGATGTCTCCCTGTTCTGTCAAACTCTGTTGAGTGCACATGCACAACCAAGGGCTTGTTCCTTTTTTCCTTTGCCCTTGCCCCGGCCCCAAATGTCATCCAATCATGGCAGTGGATAATATCAAAGTCTTCTTCTTCAGCAATCTTGTCTGCCGCTAGAGTATACCGATAAACTTCATCAAACAAAGTTGAGCCATAAATTTTTGGACTTGGCGTCTTTCCAAGGAATTTTTTGTATTCATGCGAGCTTATGTAAGGGTGCAGTGCTGATGAAATTCTTCTGATTTTGACATTGCCGGCAGAGATTAACTTGATATGATTGGAGTTATTGGCATTGATGAGATAGGGCACTACAAAAGTTATCTCTATACCTCTGTCGCTTAGGCCCTTAGTCAGTCCGTAGCATGCTGTTCCAAGTCCGCCGCTGCTCAATGGCGGAAATTCCCAACCAAACATTAAAACTTTCATAGTTTATTGGATATTATGAATTTTCATTATTTTGGAATCCGAGATATAAAGATTCTTCGACACACTTTTTCGCAAATGGTCTTTGCCAAAGGCAGTTAATTCAAAAATCCTGACATAAGAAGAACTGAAAACTTCCCTAACCCAGCCTTTTCCGATTAAATAAATTAGATGGCGCTGAACTGTCTTCCAATTAATTTGGGTTTCATTAGAAATTTGATTGATGGTTTTTTGGCCCGAAGCAAATGACAGAAGGATGGAGTATCTTATCTTGATAAATGTTCTCTTAATTGGAATACTCTCTTTATTAATCAATATTACCCACCCATTATAATAAGCTTATGCTGTTGCCAGATTAGTTAGAACATAGTAATATAAATATTTATTGTTTCGTCAATTAGAATATACGCTTCAAGAAAATTATTTTTCCTTTTAAGTGGTGTCAAAGATTTATATACCGCGAATTAAATTAGATCCTGCAATGGATAAGAAAGCAGATATCCTGTTTGAGATTTCGTGGGAAGTGTGCAACAAAGTAGGCGGCATTTACACTGTTGTCAAATCAAAGGCTGCTAAAATGGTTGAGCACTATGGCGAGAATTACTTTCTTGTAGGCCCTTATTTTGCATCAAAGGCCATAGGGGAGTTTCAGGAAGAGATGCCTAATGAATTTTGCAAAGCTCCTTTTGATGAATTAAAAGAGCATGGGATAATCTGCCATTTTGGAAAGTGGCTCAGGGAAGGCAATACGTATGTAATCCTTGTGGATTTTGTCAATTACAACCACAAGGCAAATGATATAAAGCGCGAACTTTGGGATTGGTACAAGATTGATTCCTTGCGAGCTTCAGCAGATTATAATGAGCCAGTTGTATGGTCTTATGTTGTTGGAATGCTTATGGAGAAGCTTGCAAACTGCTACAAAGGCAGAAAAATAGTCGCGCATTTTCATGAATGGCTCTCTGGTGTTGGAATCCTTTATTTAAAGAGAAAGGGCGTGAAAATTGCAACAGTATTTACAACACACGCCACTGTATTAGGCCGGACTTTGGCAAGCTCCAATGTCGATTTATATAATGTTTGGAACAAAATCAATGCGGATAAAGAGGTTTATGCATTCAACGTAGAGGCAAAGCATCTTGTGGAAAAAAATTCAGCGGCATTTGCTGATATATTTACGACAGTAAGCGAAATTACTGGGATGGAAGCGGAATATTTGCTGAGGAAAAAACCAGATTTAATCCTGCCGAACGGTTTGGACATAAGCAAGTTTCCAACATTTGAAGAAGTTGTGATAAAGCACAGGCTTCAACGCGACAGAATAAGGGAATTTATGCTGTATTATTTCTTTCCATACTATACATTTGACCTCAAGAAAACACTGATATATTTTCTGGCCGGCAGGTATGAGTTTCATGACAAGGGCATAGATATTTTCATAAAGGCCTTAGGAAGATTAAACGAAAAATTAAAGCAATTAAGCAGCGACAAAGTTATAATAGCGTTTATTTGGGTGCCTGCTAATTTTAGGAATATAAGGCCCGAGTTGTTGGAGAATAAAACACTGTATCAAGATATTAAAGAATCCCTGGAGGAAACTATAGATGATGTTGAAAAAAATATCATTTACTCATTTGTGTCGGATAAAAAGACCTCCAAGGAAAACCTGTTTGAAGAGGGATTCCTCACAGAAATGAAAATAAGGGTGTCAAGATTTATCAAAAAAGGTAAGCCGCCATTATTGACGCACGACCTGTACAACGAGGATGATTTAATACTAAAGGCCATTAATTCTGCCAATCTCAGGAATGAACACCAAGATCCTGTTAAGGTTATCTATTATCCTATATATTTAAGCGGAGCCGACGGGCTGTTGAATCTGAATTACTATGAAGCTATGCAGGGCTCCCATCTTGGGATTTTTCCGAGCTACTACGAGCCATGGGGTTACACTCCCTTGGAAGCAGGCGCTTTAGGTGTTTCTTCAGTGACAACCGATTTAGCAGGATTTGGCAGATATTTCTCCAAAGAGGGCTTGCAAAGCGACACACCTGGAATTTTTGTCCTGAACAGATTGGACAAGAGCGACAAAGATGTTACCGCTCAGCTTGTTGATGTAATGTTCAACTTTGCAAATTTGCCAAAAGAGGAAAGAATAGCTAATAATCTTCAGGCAAGAAAAGTAGCGTCTATGGCTGATTGGAAAAGTTTTGTAAAAAATTACATTGAAGCCCACAATTTGGCTGTTGAAAAATTGTATAAGTAATGAGGCTAAACAAGCTGTATCATGTTGGTCTCATTGAATTCATAGCATAGAAAAAATTTGCAGTGGGGTGGTTTATGGAGGTAATCCATGATGCGGGAAGCTTTAGTGTTCGCAGAATCGTTAATGAAAATGCTGGTTTTTTGCTGACGGGCAAAAATGGCAGCTATTGCAGCTTTTTCAATGAGCCCTTTTCGAGATACCAGGGATTATTCCTTTATGACAGCCAAACAATGGGCATGTACAAATTCATTGAAAATATAGAGTTAACAGGCCTTAACGACACTGACAGCATTCAAAACTGCTTCTATTGCGCAAAAAGAAAAAAAGGCGGAAAGTTAGAGAATTTTTTCATGCCAAAAGGCTTCAATTCATTGGTTTATGAGCTTAACTCTGAAAGTGAAATTGATGTAATCCTGGATTGCAAAAATATTTACGATAACAGTGAATCCGGCAGGCATTATGAAATGCTGGAAGATAAAAGATGCATAATCATAAAATTCACAAAAAAAAGAGATGAAAAGGAGAATTTAAGCAGTGAAGAAATTGAATTTGTGCTGTATTTGGCAATTCAAAGCGACAAAAGTTATCATAAAAAAAACGACGAATGGATAGCAAGGAACTACCCCTTTGACGAAACAAGAAATTCACCGCCATTTAAAAGGCATGTATATAATGCCTTAAGGTTAAAAGGCTCAAAGTTTGTCTTTTCTATGTCAAAAAACAAGGAGAGTGCAATAAATGAGTCTAAATTCATTTTTAACAATCTGGAACGGCTCAAAAGCAAGGAAAAAGGGAATTTTTTTGAGTTATTAAAAAATAAATCAATAAAGCATGTCGTGCAAAATAAAGAATTAAGCGACCAAATAAAAATGGCTTATATCAATGCATTAAATTCACTGAGCAGTCTTTTTATTGATTGTAAAAAGACTCATGGGCTGATTGCCGGCTTGCCGTGGTTTTTCCAATTTTGGTCAAGAGATTCTCTGGTGTCAATAAAGGCATTTTCAAAAATCGATAAATTATCTGCTGCAAAGATACTCATTGACTACTTGAATAGTATCCAAGGAGACGGCAGATTGCAAAACCTAACCGGACAGCATAGTTCAAAAAGTATAGGCGCTGCTGATGCTCATGGATGGCTTTTTTTCAGGTGCAGAGAGCTACTGGCCGAAATCGATAAAAATAAAACCGCTATAGATTCTATTTTAACTGCCAATGATATAGAAAGCTCCCTTGAAAAGTCAATTTATTGCCTGTTAAAATCTAATACAAATAAAAATTTTGAGTCTAATGAAGTATATGAAACTTGGATGGATACAGTATTTAAGACTGATAAAAGGAGCGGTTTTAGAGTTGAAATACAGGCATTAAGATTAAACATGTACAAATTAATGTTTGAGCTAACCCAAGATTCAAAATATAAAGTTCTTGAAAATGTGTTAAAAAACAAGGTAAGGAATGGATTCTGGAATGGAGCAATTCTTGCTGACGGCTTAAATGATTTTACATTAAGGCCGAATATTTTTATTGCATCTTATATTTATCCGGAACTATTGACGCAACAAGAATGGCAGGCTTGCTTTGACAATTCTTTAAAAAACCTTTGGCTGGAATGGGGAGGCCTATCCACAATAGACATTAATAATCCATTATTTACTGGAGAAAGCACCGGGGAAGATGTAAAAAGCTATCATAGAGGGGATTCCTGGTTTTGGATAAATAATTTGGCAGCATTGACATTAAACCGCATTAACAAGAATAAATTTAGAAAATATATTACAAAGATAATTGGTGCAAGCACTGAAGAAATTTTATGGAAAGGATGCATTGGCTGTCACTCAGAGCTGAGTTCTGCGAAAGAGCTTCAAAGCAGAGGATGTTTCAATCAGGCATGGAGCAATGCAATGTATCTTGAGATGATTGATGAGGTTTTTTCAATTCTCAACTCTTCAAACTAGCAACAAACAAAGCCTGGCTCCAAGCCAACGGGCAGTTCTCATTATATTCTTTGCCGTCAGCGTAATAAAGCTCGGGCAATTCCCCTTTTTCATTCATTGCTGCCATTGTTTTTCTCATGTAATAAGCATATTTATCGGGCTTATTTAATTTCCTGTAGATTATAGCAAGCCATGGCAATCCCATAGTCCACATTGCTTCTCCAGTTCTGTAATAATATTTGTCGCCCAAATATCTTACAGCGCCCTTTGCCCTGACTAACTTTTCTTCAACATTTCTTAATATAATATTTTTTTGCTTTTTTGTTGCAATATCATATGGATAAATGAGTGACAGCAAAGCCATGTCCACTTCTTTTGTTAGCGATTCGCGCGGCAATAGTTTATTTAATGCAGACGCTCCCTTCCTAATTAATTCTTTGGGAACATCCACAATTTTGCTGATTTTTCTCAATCCCGCAACACAAGCACCAATCGAAGATGCATGCACCTCCTCATTCTCCTCCCAAACTCCATTGTCCTTATCGTGCCAGTACTCAACTGACTCAAGGTAGGATACGAGTTTCTGCAAAATTCCTATGTCCTCATCATCCCTGATTATTTTAATTCCCTTTTCTTCTAAATCCCCAATTTTGAATAAGAGAGCGCCAATTGCATCATTCTGTTTATTGCCCCATTGCTCCCATATCTCTTCCATTGTAGCCGGGTCATATCGGGCATGAATGTATTGATAGGAATGTTTTGGCTTCTCCTTTATAGCCCAATCTATTTTGTATTCATGCTTAAGAAGGATATCAAGCAATGCCCTAAGCGCCCTTTTTACGTCCCTATAGTTCTGTACAGCTTCAAGACCAATAGTGGCATATACGTTGTCCCTAATCCAAGCCAGATTGTAGCCTGTTTTAACATTTTGTCTGCTGGCTGCAAAAAGCCCGCTTGGGTACTGCATTTGTTTTAAGATTTGAATTGATTGGTTGAGCATTTTTCGTTATCTCTTACAATTAAGATATTTTAATTAGCACTCATATCATAGCCGCATAATGCAGCATATCGGCGAACGAATTTTTCAGCATTTTGAGAAACAACTTTTAGGAGTTCAATTGGATTTGGACAATTCTCAGGTAGAGTAGACCCTTCTGGAAGGATCTTTCCTATTTTTATTACGTTATCTAATATTTGCTTAAATTCTTGAACTATTTTGGTGTAATTGGTTTTTCTTTCACCTTGTAAGCTTAACTCATATAAAAGATAGGCACCTGCATGGTTCAAAATATCCCTAGCTAAATTATCACTGGATATTCCAAATCTTGGTCCTTGTTTAGCAAGTATTTCGGGATTATGCAACATTAATTCTAAATATGATTCTTCACTAATACGCATGCTTTTGGTGGTAGATTCTAGAGCCTTTGCATGATTTTCGATTGGAATAAATCCTGGAAGAGTTGTTAAATATATGAATGCACTTTCAAAGAGGTCTTTTTCTTCAATTATTCTTTTAAATACTCCAGTATAAAACTCCCTAAGTAGATCATAAAATGGACTAGGCCTCAAATCACCCGGGTAATTTGATGTATTTAACAAGTATGCAACATCACCCCTATACCCTGCATCACGAAATTCAGGCATAAATTCTTCAAGACTATTTCTAAATCTATTTGTAAGACCTAATGCTCTTCTTTCTAAATCAGGAACTTCTATCATACAATTAACCACCCATTATATCTTAGTAGTTTAACCTTTATAAATCTTTCTATTTTGTTACTACTAAAAAGTCATATTAATTATCTATTTACATTTCCGAAACATTTAAATATTTAGTCTATTTAAATATATAATATGGCAACAATAACTATAAGCGTGAAAGACGATGTGAATAAGGAATTTAGGGAAACGGTCAAGAAAAAACTAGGACAAGGAAAAGGAATTTTAGGCAAAGCAGTAGAAGAAGCAATGGAAAAATGGATTGAAGAAGAAGAACAAATAAAAATAGCTGAAAGGCAAAAGGAGCTTATGAGAAAGGGCTTATACTCCTTGAAAGGATGGAAATTCAATAGGGACGAGATTTATGACAGATACTAACGGCTTTTTTCTTGTTGATTCTAATATCTTGGTTTATGCTTATGATAGAAATGGGAGTTTAAGAAAGAAATATGCTGAAGAGTTGATTAGCAAATGTTTTGATAATAAAATAAGCCTTGCTGTTTCAAATCAAAATTTAGCTGAATTTGTAAGTGTAATAACAAAAAAAGCAAAATTAAGTTTTGAGCAAGCGAAAGTTGAGGTCAAAGATTTAATAAATTCAAATGGATTTATAAAAATTAACTATTCCTCAAAAACAATCCTTTCAGCAATAGACATAGCAAATGAATTCAAAATGTCATTTTGGGATTCGCTGTTGGCCGCAACAATGAAAGAAAATGGAATTTTTAACATCTATACTGAAAATGCGAAAGACTTTAAAATGCCTTGGATAAATGCGGTTAACCCTTTTATTTAACAGTATAATACACCCTTCTGTTATCCTTTCCCTTATTTTCAGCTTTTAAGAACTCTATCGTTCCAATTTCGGAAAGGCTTTTAACATGAGTGCCGCCATCAGCTTGTAAGTCAACTCCGGGAATCTCAACAATTCTTAATGTTTCTATATTTGGAGGAAGGGCACTCGCCAACTTAACTACTCCTGGTAATTTGAGGACTTCTTCTTTTGGCAGGTAATACATTTTGACAGGCAAGTCTTGCTTTACAATACCATTAGCAGTTTCTATATATTTTAGTATTTTTTCCCTATCAAAGTTTTCCATGTTGAAGTCAATCCTTGTCTTGTCTTCATCAATTTGGTTGCCAGTTATCAATACATTCGATTCCTTATTAAATATGGAAATTAGAAGATGGGCAGCAGTATGCATTCTCATGAACTTATATCTTCTGTCCCAGTTAATCTTGCCATTAACTTTGTCGCCAGCCTTTAATCCTGGCTTGCTAACTTCATGGCTTATCTGTCCTGAGAACTTGCCTACATAGACTACAGGATACTCTTCACCATTGCAAATCATAACACCGGTGTCATGGGGTTGACCACCCCCACTAGGGTAAAAAGCACTTTTATCAAGAACTACAAACTTATCATCTTTAATACTTTCAACAGTTGCTTCAAACTCTTTTAGATAAGAGTTACTCATATAAAGCGCGTTTTCCATTTTTAGTCATGTCAACAATAAAATAAAAAAGAAAAAGAAATATTCAATCTCTAGCCAATGAATGTATTGACTTTAGTGCAACTACAATTGCAGCTGGTGCCACGAAAACACCGATCTGGGTAACAACTGCTGAAAGATAAACTCCAGCTTGTGGTATCAATCCCAGAGTATCCTCTGTAGTTTTACTCAATAGCAATACTGCCGCTGCCACCAAAAATGCAGTGGATTCTGGTGCCGAAACATTAAGGATTCCAACTATTAATCCTAATACAACCAACAGCAAGACTAACCAACCTTGCATATCCTGGCTTAGTCTGTTGGAAAAAAGGCCAATACCGATTGCTATTAGCACTCCAATGATAAAAGCCCATTCTCCTAGTTTTTTATCCATTTTAGTACTCCACCTCCATTATATTATGATGTATTAATCCTCTAAATTATTAATATTGAGCTAATATTTAAATTTTTCCGAAAAGTTTAAATAGCAGTATTATAAGGAGTATTTGTTTTAGTGCTTTTGTATAATTGGGAGGTGAAGCAAATGGAAAAGCAAATAGGTGATTACTCATTTATTGTGGGAGTGATTATTGCAATCGTGCTAGGTTTAGCAGCTCCAAAAATACCGCCTACAGCCTCAAATTGGCTTTGGTCCGTTTTGATAGTGCTAGGTCTGTTAGTTGGTCTCCTGAACGTCTCAGGAAAGGAAACAAAAGAATTTTTGTGGGTAACGGTTGCTTTAGTGATAGTGGCGTATGCAGGCAGTGCTCAGATTAGAGAATGGAGCAATGTCCAATTCATTGGACCATACTTAAGCGGAATCTTCAATAGTATAATGGCATTTGTTATTCCTGCAAGTGTAGTGGTAGCATTGAAGGATGTATGGGAGCTAGCAAAGCCGAATGCGTAAGAAGGCTTTTTCTTTTTTATTTTAACTTAAACTATTATATACTAATCTAACTTTCTATTGTCATGAAAATATTGCCCAACGTGGAAATTGTCGATTTAGCCCTGCATTTTAATTCAACGCTGGTAATTGCGGATATCCATATCGGCTATGAGGAATATTTGAACAAGCAAGGCATTATGGTGCCGAGGCTGCAATTCGAAGAACTCACCAAAAGAATGCAAAGGATAATTGATTCCTTGAAGAGCAACAGGATTAATAGGATAGTGGTTAATGGCGATTTAAAGCACGAATTTGGAACTATCTCGCAACAAGAATGGAGGAATACTCTAAAATTTATCGATTTACTGGCAAGGCATTGCATAGAAATCATCTTAATTAAGGGAAACCACGACACTATTCTTGGGCCTATTGCTAAAAAAAGGAATGTTAAGGTTTTGGATAGTATAACAGTTAAGTCAACAACGGAAAAACACGGCAATAAAAATTCAACAATAAAAAAACAGTCAAAAATCCTCCTGGTTCACGGCAATAAAATACCTGGTGAAGAAGCCCTTAAAGAGGTTTCTACAATTATAATTGGGCATGAGCACCCTGCAATTTCCATTAGGGAAGGCCCGAGAGTCGAACAATACAAGTGCTTCTTGAAAGGCAAATTCAAAGGAAAGAACTTGATAGTGCTGCCTTCATTCAATACCATACTTACAGGGACCGATGTGCTTAAAGATGAAATCCTGAGTCCTTTTTTGCAGCAGGATCTCGGCAATTTTAATGTTTATGTTGTTGAGGACAAGGTTTATGAATTTGGGAAATTGAAGCATTTGATGAAAACCTCAATATATAAAAAATTTCAATAAACATTAAATACTACTTCTGAAAAATCATTAAATAAAGGGGCGACAAATGAAATATTCTTTATTTTTGCTGATTTTCATTGTCTTAAGCTTGAATGCAAATGCTTCTTGGCAAACTTATCAGAGTGATTTAAGGAATACTGGAATTGCAGATGGGATAGGGCACTTTCCACTGAAAATATCGAATTTTTCAAATGAGATTTATGGGACAAATTTTCAGCCATTGGTTGATGACCTCAACAATGACGGTTACAAGGAATTAATTATATTTTCCGATGGCTTCCTGCAGATATTTGATTACGAGCTGAACCTGGTGGATGAGAAATTTACGGGAAATACCTTAGGGCAACCAACTTTGTTCAATAAAAATATTATCTTTAATTCAAGAATTAACGGCAAAAATTACTTTTTTGCTTATCAATACAGCAGTTCAGGCTTAAACCAGAAATTTAGAATTAGCTTGGACAATGATGCTGATTTTTCGGGAATAAAATGTTTAAAACTCAATGGCATTAATTCGTGCATTTTTAAAGACAAGCTTAATTATGTCCATATTATTAATGTCGACGATAGAACCGACAGCTCCTATAACACATCCCAATATAATGAAACCCGGCAGACAGTCCCTGCTGTTGGGGATATAGATAATGACGATAGTCTAGATGCGGTTTTCTGGTTCAATGAAGATAACAGAGGTGGGTATGGCTTCTTGGTTTTTGATTTAAACAGCAGGAGTTTAAACACTAATTTTAACAAAAGCGGCATTGTTGACGACATTTTTTCACCTGCTTTCGGCAGCCCGCAGAGTTTCATTTTAAAAGGACAACCTGTTTTAGCTGATTTGGATAATGATAATAAGCTAGAGATTGCTGCAAGCGTTTTTTATCTTAATTGTGTTTATGAAGGTTGCGATTGGTATACTGAATTATTTGTTTATAGTTATAATGGAAGCAAGTTATTTTCAAAATGCGGGATGAACCCTTCGAGAAATTGCAATGATGGTTCAAACTCAAATGAACAATGGGAAGGCACAAACCCGTTTGTAATTGACGCAAATAACGACCTCATTGATAATATCTGCTTCATAAAAGACAAAAAGATAAATTTTTATCCTGTCAATATGACAATAAACTGCTACAATTACTCCGGTGACTTAGTTTTGGATTCTTCAGTATTTCCATACACATTGACCGTCCAAACAGCAACCGTTGCTGATATGGACAATGACGGAAAGAAAGACATCATCACTGAAAATCATGTTTATGCGCAAAATGGCACTTCAATTCTTGGACACGATTTTGGCTCCAAATCCGGAATTCCAGTTGATATTGACGGAAACAAAGGCTTGGATGTGGTATTATCCAAAGATTTCCAGACAAAATTATTTATTGATAGCACAGGCGCTGTAAAAGTATCCGACATTTTAATAAATCCATTTAATCCTTCTGTTGAAGATTTCTTGAGCTGCCAATGGAAGGTTAACGGCAATAATAAGTGGGTTTCTGCTACTGCTATCTGGTACAAAAATAATGATTACTATGGCAGTGAGGATACAGTATGCATTAATTCAACTTTATGCAGCACAGTTAACTATATTCATTCCTCTGCCCTTAGCGAAAATGACGTGTGGAAATGCTCTGTAACAGCAACTGAAGGCAGCAGGAAGTCATTGCCAAAATCAGACACTGCACTTATTCTGGGCAAAAATAATGAATGGACAAGCTTAAACAAAAATCCCCTTTCTTATGGAATTTCTGCTGGAAATGGCTACTTCACAGAATCTGGGGCAACTATGCTTATTTACAATTCCTCTGGCACAGAATTTCAGCCAATGATTGCTGATATCGATGCCAATGGAGAAAATGAAATTGTAGTTTTCTCCAATAACTCATTAATTCTTTTCAATAAAAACCTTAATGTTATCTCACAGAAGCAAACCGGGAACTTAAGAGGCCAATTTGACATCGAAAATATGGACAATGATCCTTATCTGGAAATAATCGCTGTGGTTAACGACAGCAGCAATGATAATTTTGTGATATTTGAGTTTGATGGAATTAGCTTCAATATTGAAACAATGTTTGATGTCACAAGCCAGAACGGGTTTCAAGACATACGATGCATAGATTTTGACAAGGACAATTCAAAAGAATGCATCTTTAGGGATTTTAATGGAATTGTGCATTCCTATCAAATTAACGCAACGAGCCAATTTGATGATGAATTAAACGTAAACATCAGCGATAAAGAAGACAATGTTTATGCCAGCAATGTTAATATTGCCCCATCTTTTGTCGATTTTAATCGAGACAATGGTCTAGATGCTTTGTTTTGGTTTAACGATAATTTCATTGTTGTTGATTCAAACAAAAATATTATTTTGAATGTAGATGTCGGGGCTTTAAACTCAGCAATACGGGATGACTCCTCATTTCTTGGATTGAAGTTTGTGAATTTAGACAAGGCAGCAGATTACGAGATAGCTGTTGCTTATAGGCATGATTACCCAAAGGGCAACAGTTATAAGACAGACATAAACCTTTCATTGTTCAATAGCCAAGGTAAAGCTTTATTTTCAAAGATTATAGACTTTTACAATGTGAACCCGTGCCTGAATGATAATGTGCATTGTCTTGGCTTTGGCTCAGACTTGATTGTTTATGACTACAATAAAGACGGATTTGACGACATTGGAATTTATGTCGATGCAACTTCTTCTTCACCGTATGGAACATTTATCAAGTTTTTTGATAGAAATGGAAAGGAGATTGCATCAAACAGAATTGAATCTAATGAAGGAAGCAGCATTTCAAAATCAATTTCTTTGGCAGACACCAATAATGATAATGAGCTTGATCTCATCTTAAAGAGAAGCATATACAGCCTAGACGGCAACATTCTTTACAATTTTACAGAAACCGCAATAAAACCGCCGATAGTGGTTGATGTCGATAATAACAAGGCTCTTGACTTATTGTGGTTTAACTCCAGCCAATTGCTCTTGCTCTTGGACAACAATACAAGAAAAGCCGACTTGTTTATTGAAGAAAAAGACCTCTCATTTCAGCCCTTAAACAGCACTAGTGTACTCGCCACCTTGCTTGTTCATAACAATGGGCGCTTGAATTTGGATAATGTTAAGGTGAGATTAGCAAATTCAGAAACACTGGAGACTGTTGACAGGGCAATAAGCGTCAGAGGCAGCAACATTAATTTTACTGGAATTTTAGGGCTTGAAAAGTATGACAAGGTTATCGCTCAGGTCGACTATGATGACTCAATTGAAGAAAGCGATGAAGAGAATAATTTTGCCGAGAAAGAATTTGAAGGACTTCCTTATGTTTATATCGACATTAGTGAAGACCAAAATTTGAAACAGCCACTAAATGAAATCAAGAGCTACATTAAGAAAAATCTTGTTTTAGGGTACTTTACAGATGACAAAAGCAATGCCGATATTCAGATTTATCTCGGCAAGACTCACACCTTTAATCGATTAGACAGAGTGCACACTAGGGAAAAATACGGCTGGGGCTATGAATCATTGAGCACAATAGAGTATTTTGACAGGCAGGCAGATGCGCCTTACGCTGGCATTGCCGGAAGCTATATATTAGATGGCAAGCATTACATTGCCATTTATGGCAACAGCATAGATGGCAGTATTGCAGCAGCAATGGAATTCGTCAAAAGACAAGCAGAGTTTCTTGGCGAAAATTCAGAAGCTTCATTCTTTATTGATGATGAGAATGTTCCTGCAATAAGTGTTTATGATTATCTGCATCAGCCTGGAAATGAGCAGTTTTATGGGGAAGATTCTAAAGAATTCGCAAATGTGGTCAGGAATGTATTGAATGGCGAGACTTTCAGCACAGAGCTAAGAACTGTGACAACAACTGATGGGGTTCAATTAAGATTGAAGCACCTTATACCCAACAGAAGCTTATTTTATATGGAGGTGCTGAATGTGACTGGCGTTCCAGTCGATATTCCAGTTGTTTTGTCAAGAGGGATACATAGCAATTTGACAACATGGGAAACTCTTGCAGGAGAGTTTGCCGATTACGGCAGAGACACTTGGCTTATTGAAATAACAGGCGGACCATACGCAGAATGCGATGAATGCCCGAATTATGATTTTTCAGACCTAACAGATAAGTATTGGCCTGCCTTAATTAACGGAATTCTTAATTTTACTGGAAAAGACAAATTACAGTATGTGGGGCATAGCAATGGAGGGAGAATTGCGATTGAATCCTTAGCCAATGGCATGGTAAATCCCAACAAAATTGACACTTTGATTGGAGTTGCAGTTCCAAGCGCTTTTGAGGGATATTCCACTTTTGGATTTTATTTTGGAAAGTATGGAGCGCAAATAATGGAAGATTTACAAGGAAAAGCTCATGTAAGTATGACTGAGATTGGTATAGATATGAGAAAATTATGCAAAATTGATGCTGGATGTAGGTTATTAACGAGAGGTTTGGTAAGTGATAACAAAATGTCATTTAACACTGATAAGCAACTTTACTTATGGATTATTAATACAACTGATCCTCATATCGGAAAAAATCTCGAATTAAATAACTTTTACATTATACAAGGGTGGGTTACAAACGAGAAGGATAAAAATATAAGTCATGATTTTATTGTAACTGAACAAGATGAAAAAGCAATTTATGGTAATATAGGTTCATCTAACAAAAAACATTACAAATTGTGGGGCGCACATACAGCGGGCTGGGATGCAGCATCATTGCCTGATAGAACCATAACCAAAAACATTATAAAGGACGCATTAAATAAAAACTCATTAAATAAGTATAAGTCAAATGAAATCAGCTCAACTTAAAAGAGAGGTAATCAGTACTAATACATTATTAAGAAAAAGTATTATTGCAAGTCTAATAGGTTTTTTCTCTTGGATACTTATTTTTCTTGTTTTTGATCCGCTTGCTGGATTATATAAAATCGATAAATTTGATTTAGATTTAAGTGTAATATTAGCACCTCAATTATATATCCAATCCTTTTTCGTTGGTCTTCTTTTCTTCCTTTTCTTCTATTTCACCCTAAAATACAAAGAAAAATCAAATCTGGCCAAAGTAATTATGTGGACTGGGATAATTCTATATTCTCTATTTTATTTAGGCTATTTGTTTTTATTGTTTTTCTTCAGGTTTACGGATTTGTAAATATTCTATTCCTTGTCAGCTATTTAATCGGATTTTTACCTTATAAGGTTAAAAAAACAAGTGAAAATTCAGGAAAAGTTTGTGAAAAATAAATTGTTATACGAGTGAGCCTACAAAGTGAGCGAAGAGTTTTTGAGCTGCCGAAAGTCCGTTGGTGACGTAATTTTTGGTTATATAACTATTAACAAAAACTGCGAAGCAGACTCTCTTAAAAAGTCAAGACTTAAGTGTATCTAAATTATACTCAAATTGTGATATCGGTATATATAAATTATAACTTTTTTGTGTGTTATGGTTAGTGAACTGCCAGAAATAGATATAAAAAAGAAATTAAAAGAAATCAAAGATAAGGGATTTATTAAATCTTTAAGAAAGGACAATACTGGCATTGGGTATACTCTCGAAGAACTTCTTGGAATCAAAGAAAATAACGTTGGCGAACCTGATTTTATTTATAATGGAATAAAAGTAGAACTTAAAGCGCAAAGAAAAAAGGCAGGTTCAAGAGTCACTTTATCAACAAAATCTCCAATTTGGGACCCATTAAGAGATAGGGAAATAATAGGTAAGTTAGGTTATATAGATAAGAAAGGAAGGCAAGCCTTGAAAGTAACGCTTAAAGTCAATCATTTTAATCCTAAGGGTTTTAAATTGAATTTTGATAAAGATAGATTAAATATAGTGCATAAGGATTTCGGTGTTGTTTGTTATTTTAAATTCTCTGACTTAATTGAAGCGACAAAAACAAAATTATATGAAAATCTATTATTGGTGTTAGCAGATAAGAAGAAAGAAAGTGAAGATGAATACTTTCACTACGTTGAAGCTACCATATTTTCAAATTTTAATGAAAATAATTTCAAAGATTTAATGATAGATGGAAAAATTGTATGGGAATTCAGAATGCATTTAAAAGAATCTGGATTTGCACGCGACCATGGCTCTGGATTAAGAATAAGTAGGAAATACCTTCCTAATTTATTTGAAAGAACAGAAAAAATATTATGATTATCCTTTCTCTAATACAACAATCCATTCTTCATTCATTGTAACCCCATGATTGCCGCTCACATTTGTCGGGCTGTTTATTTTTGGCATCCTTTTATGCGGAATGTTCCTAATAAACGTATTGTGATGCTTGTAATGATTTTTAGCTTGGAATAATTCAAGAATTATTTCATCTGTTGGAATTTGAACACCTTTTACTGTCCTGTTTCCAACTACAAAGCACAAGAAAGCCCTTTTTTTGGTTACTCTATGCAATTCTTGAACACATTTATCAAAATCTACATAAAAGCTTAGTACATCTCTTGCCCTTATAGGATCAACATCAGCTATTTTTTGCAATGTAGTCTTTAATGTTGGTGAACCTAAATCGTGAATCAAGTCTTTTGTAGGAATACCGCCTAGGCTAACCTTATCTATAGCTAAAACTTTTTTCTGGTCATATCCTAACCATTGCAAGGCCAAGCGTGAAAATTGGCCATAAGCTACAGTTGTTCTGCTATCTCCATAAGGGGGAGATGTAACAATTAAGTCCACTTCTCCATCTTGAATTGAAGTTTTATGCCTTGAATCTTCTGCCAAAATATTGACTTTACAATTTTTATTATATTCTTCAAAATATTGTGCCATGCTGGTTATGTTTTCTTTTAATTTTTGCCTAAAAGTGGAAATTGCATCTGGCTTATGTTTTTTCATCATCTCTGGACTTATTCTGTAAAGCTTATACTCTCTGTTTCTTGTGTTAGATACATCTCTAACTGCTTCAGAAAAAGCTACCAAGAAAAAGTTTTTAATGTCTTTATTTTTTACTTCTGAAATGTTTTTTCTAATAATTGCTAAATCCGTTATAACTTGTGGCTTAAACCAAAAATCGATATTAGGAAAATTTGGCTTTTCTATTTGTTTTTGGTTAAAATTAACTTCTTTTTTGTCATCTAAGCATTTTTCCATTAATTCGTGATATTCTTTCCATAAAATTTTAGTATCAATAG
>ERZ1292645.188-Hain-H14-02um-R2-188-length-27018-cov-7_pt1 | contig 19785 bp, 16 predicted proteins | sample MGYA00564401_ERZ1292645 | MGnify/ENA primary metagenome ERZ1292645 (study PRJEB36523, sample SAMEA6512644) | groundwater metagenome | collected 2019-01-09 | study: AquaDiva: Metagenomics assemblies of 32 groundwater samples | reverse complement strand
TACCTGGCTGCCGAACTTCGTAAGAGCGGGCATGAGGCGGTAATTTACAACGCAGATTTTGACTCGTCAAATGGCGGAAATTCATATATTGATCCGGAAATTGTTATGATGTCAAACTACAACAGCTACATGGCGATACTGCAAGATATCAAACACCCAATTTGGCAACAGTTGCGTGAAACAGTTCAAGCTATTGCACCTGATATTGTTGGCATAACAAGTATGACAGCTACTTATGGGTCTGCAATTAATACTGCAAAATGCGTAAAACAGGTGAGCAATGAAATTATTGTTGTGTTAGGCGGCGTGCATCCGACATTGCTGCCCGCTGAAACTATCAAAGAGCCTGAAGTTGATATAGTAGTGACAGGAGAGGCTGAGTTAACGCTTGTTAAACTAGTAGATGCGATTGAAAAAAAAGCGATTTCGTCCATCGGCATTCAATATGAGAATAAATATATCATCAATCCTGTGCATGGGCCGAATACAGCGCATATTGATTCTTTAGGTTTGCCGGCGCGCGATTTGTTATTAAATGCAAAAGATTTCCCCCCCAATTCGTTTGGAACCTTGATAGGGTCAAGAGGGTGTCCATTTCATTGCATCTTTTGCTCCTCACATAAGATGTGGGGTCGAAAAGTGCGTTTTAGGACAGCATTAAATATTATTGAAGAAATAGAAGCTGTGAATAAGACATTTGGAACTTTCCGTTTTCATTTTGAGGATGACACATTCACTCTCAAGAAAGATCTTGTGATGAAATTCTGCGAATGCATGAAAGAAAGAGATATCAATGTTAGGTGGAGTTGTCCAACACGCGTGGATTTTATTGAGCCTAGGTTGGCCAGAGAAATGAAATCTGCAGGCTGCAGCACTATTTCACTTGGGATAGAATCAGGCAGTGAAGATTCCCTGAAGAAAATAAAAAAGGGTATAACAATTGAACAGGTACGGCGCGCAGTAAGAGTTATTAAGGAAGAAGATATTATGGTAACAGGGTATTTTATTTTTGGCTTTCCGTGGGAGACAGAAGAACATATTGCGCAGACCTTAAGTTTAATTGAAGAACTGGATCTTGACATGGTTCAATATAATTTTGCTGTTCCTCTGCCAGGAACAGAATTGTACAAAATAATGGAAAGTCAGGGGATACTACCGCCGCATCAAACACCTATGGAATGGAGCCAGTTTTATCAGCACAGCCCATGTTTGCCTTATCCTAAATTTGAAGATAGCACTGGTACAAAATCTTTTTTTGAATTTGTTGGAACATATCTAAATAAGTTGAATCAGGACAAGGCAAGGCTAAGGGAAAAAAGAAATGCCAGTGAAAGCGGCATTGACCGCATAAAATATTATTTAAGACATCCTGTGAAGCTTGCAAGCCACCTGAAAAGAATTTCTACCAGGTGAATTGTAACCTTTTATTGAGAATAGCATTATTTTATATTTTTTTTGTAATTGATAGATAATGAGAGTACTCTTTGTACATCCGCACCGAATCTACAATGAAGTTCCTCTGGGATTGCTGTATCTGTCATCAGTTCTTAAAAAGGAAGGGCACAAAACCCGTCTTTTATCCTTAAACTCCTGTCGAACCACTGCAGGCGATACCCCGCAAACTGCATTGGAGAAAAGTCTGCGGGAGCAACTTACATATTTTGTGCCTGATATGGTCGGTTTTTCCGTAATGAGCACTGCAGTGGATATGTGTTTGCGCTTAGCCCGTATAGCAAAGGAAAGAGGTTGCTTCGTGATATTTGGTGGCCCCCACCCAACAGTAGACCCTGAAGGTACTATTACACAAGAAGCGGTGGATGCTATCTGCATAGGAGAAGGTGAACACGCACTGCTGGAATTAGTTACCCGCCTGAACGCAAACCAGGATATAACGAACATTCAAAATATGTGGGTCAAAGATCGAGATAGAATCCATAAGAATGGAATACGTTCCCTTATAGGCGACTTGGACTCCCTGCCGTTCCCAGATCGGGACATTTTGGATTTAGAAAACCTTGACCCAAAGTCTATGGAATTCAGGGGAGCTAATTTTGTAACAGGACGAGGCTGCCCATATAAGTGCTCTTATTGTATTAACGCACACCTGCGAACTCTTTATCACGGAAATAGAAATTTTGTTCGTTTCCGGGAAATTCCAGCAGTTATCGCAGAGATTAAATATGTTGTTCAAAAGTTCAAACCATCTAAAGTTGTCTTCTCTGATGAGATATTTACTTTAAAAAAACAGCGATTGATTGCCTTTTGTGAAACCTATGCGAGAGAGGTTGCATTGCCATTTTACTGTCAGAGCAGGGCAAATACCATAGATGAGGAAGTAGCAGTGGCTTTGAAGGTTGCTAACTGCGAGTTGATTAACATCGGCATAGAATCCGGCAACGAATATATCAGGAACACAATCTTGAATCGCAAAATGAGTGAGTCAACAATTAAAAGAGCCTTTCGATTACTCAAGAAAGCAGGCATCCAAACAGGGACTTTTACCATGATCGGGATGCCATTTGAAAGCGAAGCCATGATTAGAGAGACAATTAAACTCAATCGGGAAGTGAGACCCGACTTGCTTCATTGCACAATCATGATGCCTTTTAAAGGCACTCAAATCCGGGATATCTATGAAAAAAACAAATGGCTTGCGTCAGAGCCTACTGACAGTTATTACAGTCAGGTTACCCAAAGTTTGCCCACTGTTTCACAATCCAAACTCCTTGCATATCAACGGCTGTTTGACTTGTTCATCTATGCACCATTCTGGAGCCTTTTAGTCGTGAAGTTTCTGTTATTCCTGTGGAGCTGTGTGCCTGTAAGTAACACAAAGATTTCCTTTGTTACAAGGGTGATACGCTCCCTGGCGTATCGTCTGACAACCATAGCACGTAAATGGTTAATCTCTACTTAAATTCTTATGCCCTAATTTTTTCAAAAACTTAATAAAAGTGTGCCAGATTATTGATGCCATATAAAAAACACTATAAGATACTTTACTTATCTGAGGGATACAATGTTTACGAGAGACGCTTCTTAGATAAGATGGTTGAGAGAGGGCATGACCCATTATTACTATCTTATTGTTCAGGTGATATATTAAAAATTGATAAAGTCAAAACAATTCACATGCCATTCTTGGGCAGTTTTGTAAATCGTCGGCACTGCCATTTGTTAACAAGAATGTGCATAGTTAATCACTTGCGACATGTAATCAAAAAATTTAAACCTGATATATTGCATAGTGGTTATATAAGATTCCATGGATATTACGGAGCTCTATCTGGGTTTCATCCAACTCTTTCTATGCCGTGGGGTTCAGACGTTCTAATGCGTCCTGATAAAACTGAATATGATATGAGGATTGTCCGATATACTCTTCAGCACGCAGACATGATTACCTGCGATTGTGAGTTGGTCAAGAATAGGATTATACAGTTGGCAGGATGTCCTCCTGAAAAGATTGTTGTTTTTCCCTGGGGTGTGGATTTAATGATATACCGACCCATAGAAGGTCTTTCACCTATCCGGGAACAGATAGGATGGCAGAAGAACGATATTTTGATTATGAATCGTTCCTTTGAACCAATTTACGGTATAGAATTTTTCCTTGAAGCCTTACCCAGCGTTTTTCGAATCTGCCCAAACGTGCGAGTCTTGATGATTGGAAAGGGGTCACTTGAGGGAAAATTCAGGTCTATGGTGGAGGAAATGAAATTGTCGGATAAAGTGTATTTTATGGGAGCAGTGGATGACCAGACTATGGTTCAGTGCTTAAATGCTGCTGATATCTATGTAACAACATCGCTCTCTGACGGTACTTCAGCAAGTATGTTAGAGGCAATGGCTTGCGGACTGCCCGTAGTTGTATCCGATGCTCCAGTGTATTTTGAATGGGTGCAGGATGGGATTAATGGATATATCGCTCCAAGAAAAAATTCTGCAGCAGTAGCCGAGCGTTTAATTGAACTACTGAAAAATCCTGCGAAGTGCATGGATATGGGGCGCCGCAACTTACAAATTGCCCGGGAACGTGCGGATTGGGAACTAAATTTCGATATCCTTGAGGAAATTTATGAGACCTTATTGAGAAACAGAGGAAAGAAAGGCAAATGAAAGTTCTTCTTATTTATCCACTGCACATCCGTTCGTTTGAACAACCTCTTGGCATTCTATACCTATCCGCGGTCCTCAAGCAGCATGGCCATGAAACAAATCTTTTTAAACTTACTGAGCAGGAAGATTGGAATTGCGATAAGAATCCTTCTGTTGTTGAAAAAAAGTTTCTAAATGTTGTTAATCATTTTAAACCGGGTCTTATTGGTATTTCGTTGCTTAGCACCAACTTCTACAGAGGTAAATTGTTTGTGGAATGGATCAAGAAAAATACCGACATCAAGATTGTCTTAGGGGGCGCAGGGCCCACGGTTGAGCCAGAGAAGATGTTAAGTCAAAGTGAGGCAGATTTCCTGTGCGTAGGTGAAGGGGAATATGCGATGCTGGATCTCGTACAGGCGCTTGAGGAGGGACGTGGTACAACCAACATTGCAAACATATGGGCAAAACAAAATGGTAAGATTCTGAAAAATGATGTACGTCATCTTGTAGAGGACCTCGATACCATCCCCTTTCCGGATAGGGAACTAATACGTAATGAATTTGAAAACCAGAATATTGAGTGGGTGAGTCTCATTAGTTCGAGGGGATGTCCCTATCAATGCAGCTACTGTCACAACCCGCACCTTCAGAGGCTCTATCGTGGCAAGGGTCAATTTCTCAGGAAAAGAAGAGTAGAGAAATTGATTGAGGAACTTAAAGAGGTAAAATCCAACTATGGTGTTAAAGGGGTGACTTTTTCCGACGATACCTTTACCATTGATTCTGAGCGTATTCTTAAATTTTGCCCGGTATACGCCGATGAAATAGCCCTTCCTTTTCAATGTCAAACAAGGGCAAATCATGTAAGCAAGGAAGTTTTAGGCGCTTTGAAAAATGCAGGATGCCGGGAAGTACACATCGGCCTTGAGGCGGGTAACGATTATCAAAGAAACGAGATACTTAAACGGTATATGAGCAGAGAGCAGATATTGAATGCAATATCTGATGCTAAGGAAGCCGGGCTGAAAGTGGTTACGTTTAATATCATAGGAGCCCCTTATGAGACAGAGGAAACAATATGGGACACTATTCATCTAAATCGGCTATCCAAGGCAGATGGGGTCTGTCATACTATCTTTATGCCTCTTGCCGGTTCTGAGGCTAAAGACATCTGCAACAAAGAGGGGTGGACAATTCGGGAGATTAATGCCGGTTATTACAGTGAAGTTTTCTTAGAGCAGCCCTCCATCTCTCCCCGCAAGTTGATAGGCTATCAGTACGTCTTTGATTTGTATGTCTACTGCCCAAGGTGGTTGTTCCCGATTATTCACTTATTGCGTTTTTTGTGGGAAACCGCTCCACTCATTGAAGATAGAAGATTATTAAGTCGTATACAAAGGACTATCGTAAGTCAGGGGGTCAACTATCTCAAAGAAAGATTCTGTTAGTATGGGCGGCTGAGGATTTTATGAAACAGTCCATACGCGAAAAAAAAGTATTGATGATTTCCTACATCTTTCCGCCTCTTGGTGGCGGAGCCAATCAAAGAACCGTCAGATTCGTCAAATACCTGGGGCAGTTTGGATGGACTCCTATAGTCCTCACTGTAAGAAATGGATACTATCAATATAGCGATGACTATTTTTTAAGAATCATTCCGGAGTCGGTGAAAATATACCGCACATTTTCCCTTGAACCAGCACGTTTTGAGCCATATATAAGACCGATAAAATCAGGTTTAAAATCCTTAATTCGTATTTTCTTGCGAGACCAGGTTGAAGCTGTTTCAAAGGGCACAGAAAACCTTTCAGCTAATTCAAGCGGCGCTGCATTACCTCGGGAAAAGTTTTATAGGAAATTAAGAAGAATTTTTAATATGTACTTGTACATACCGGATGGGAAGATCGGATGGCTCCCCTTTGCGGTATCAAAGGGACTTGAAATAATTTATAAAGAAAATCCCTTAGTAATCTGGGCTAACGCTGATAGACCTTCAGCTCTTATTGTAGGTTATATCTTGAAAGCAATTACTAATCGGAAACTGGCGCTGAACTTCAGCGACCCCTGGGTTCTGAATGCATATTATCCGTATGATCGCAGGAGTCTCAGGGCGCGCATTGATGCCTTTCTTGAGAAGGTTGTTATCAGAAAAGCAGACAGCATAGTATTTGCAACTCATGCAATGCAGCTTGTTTATGAAGAGGAGTATCCGAATGAAAAGGGCAAATTTTCCACAATTCTCAACGGCTATGACCCTGACGAATTCAAAGAAATTTCACACTCTACTAATAATGGGAAATTCATATTGACATACTGCGGTTCATTACAATATTTCCGCTCACCAGAGCCTCTCTTTAATGCCCTTGAACAACTACTGGACCAGCACCCAGATTGTCTTGAGAACTTGCTGGTAAGATTTGTCGGTAAAATAGACCCGGAGAACCTACATTATTTTGAGTCATTCAAGCATAAAAAGATACTCCATATAACAGGACAGGTAAGTTACAGGGAAAGCATAAAATACATCCTTGAATCAGATACATGTTTAATTATTGGCGGCTCTAAGCTGCTGGAGTGGGAGCTGCCCGGCAAGGTTTTTGAGTTCATGGCAGCCAGAAAGCCGATTTTTGTAATCAGCAAGAAAATCGCAGTTGCAGAGCTGGTGGAAAGACTAAAGATTGGAATTGTGGCAAGTCCTGATGATGTGCAATCCATACAATCAGCTATCACGAAGCTTATCAACGAAAGGAAAAACCAAAATTACTATAAAGATAAGGAAAAGTTAATTGAAAAATACAGCAGAAAATCTCTGACAGGAGAATTGGCTGCATGTTTCGACAAACTTTTGGCCTGAAATGAGGATTGCATATCTCTCCAGAGGAAACAGCGTTTATGACCGGCGTTTTTTAGAAAAAATGCTTGAGAGGGGGCATAAAGTCTATTTTATCTCTTATCATCCCTCAGAAAAGGTAAAAGTGGAAGGTGTAGAAAATTATTTCTATAATTACCCTGTTATGTTTCGTTTCCCTTTTGCACGGGCGTTTCAAGTATCGTTCCATCTGAGAAAACTCCTTAAACAACTTGGACCAGATGTTTTGCACACAGGATGGATTCCTGATCATGGTTTCTTTGGCGCATTGTGCGGTTTTAAGCCCACTTTGTCAATGCCCTGGGGATCAGATATCCTCATAAAACCTAAAGAATCCTTTATGCAAAAAATAATTACAGGATTCACCCTCAGACGCGCAGATAAAATTACCTGCGATGCTGAGTTTGTTAAAAAGGAGATAGTAAGAATTTCTGGATGTCTCTCTGATAAAGTCATCGTTTTCCCTTGGGGGATTGATTTAAAGACCTTTTGTCCTTTAGATGGTAAATCTGTTATAAGGGAAAACCTTGGCTGGCAAGACAAAAAGATCTTGATTATGACTCGCAGTATGGAAAAACCTCTATATGGTCATGAAACTTTTATCTCAGCCTTGCCAGCTATAATTGAAAAAATACCAGACACAAGGATTATTTTAGTTGGTGATGGATTATTAAAAGAGAAAATCAAGAAACAAGTCATTGCATTGAATTTAAAGAACTATATTTATTTTGCAGGTTGGGTAAATGAGGGAAAGATGGCTGAATATCTGAATGCCGCCGATATTTATGTTAGTGCGTCAATAAGCGACGGAACATCCTGTTCTCTTCTGGAGGCTATGGCATGCAAATTACCAGTTGTTGTAACTGATATACCTGCAAACAGGGAATGGGTTGTTGATGGCATAAATGGATATTTGGTCCCAATTAAAGATGTTAACATGCTATCAAGTACCATTATTAAAATCCTGAAAAATGAGCAATCTTGGGAAAGTTTTGGTATTAAAAACAGAAAAATCGTTGAAGCTAAGGCTGATTGGGAAAATAATTTCAGTATCTTAGAGGAAATATATACTAAATTAGTGGATAGCAATTCAGGAGGTAGTAAGAATTAAAAAGGTATTAATAATTACAACTCACTTTGCGCCAGACATCCATATAGGAGCCAAAAGGCCGACAAAATTTGCCAAATATTTGCCGGAGTTCGGATGGCAACCAGTAGTGTTGACAAAAAAAGTCTGCTACTACCATGGTATAGATGAGTCGCTGAACAAAGACTTGCCTTCTGAATTGCCTATCTATCGTGTGCAAGAGTGGCATCCCTTAAGAGCAAAGGAATCAGATACGAATGCTTTAGTCAAAAAAGTGGGTGCGGTTGGATTGGAAAAGCCTGCAAAACGGAGATTGATATCACGCGTGATGGCCCTCTTTGATATCGTTTTTTTCTATGATTACTCCTGGATACTTCCCGCTTTCTTTACAGGGCTGCGCTTAATAAGGCAAAAAAAAATCAACCTCATTTTCTCGACTTCTCCCAATCCAGATGCCCACCTCGTTGGACTGTTGCTGAGAATTCTGACGGGTGTCAAGTGGGTTTGTGAATACAGGGATCCTTGGACAAGTCTACTGACTTCCTATTCCCCCCGTTCGGTGTTGCAACGAAAAGTAGATAAACGTATAGAGAAACTAACCCTACGTAAATCAGATCACGTTGTTACTGTGGGAGAGATAATGAAACAGGATTTCGTCAGGCTTATTGGAGATGGTTCTAATAATAAGATCAGTGTGATCTATAACGGATATGACAAAGAAGATTTCATCGGACTCGATAGCATCAAAAAGCAGGATGATAGATTTGTTATCACGTTTCTGGGTACGTGGGGACATCTTGTTACTCCAGAATTCTTTCTGAAAGCTTTAGGAAGTCTTTTACGCAAAAAAGAATATCTTCGTGAAAAAATAAAGGTGAATTTCATTGGCGAAGTAAAGTTTGATGCGAACCTGGCATTCAGGATTGAGCAAATTATCTCATGGGAGAACTTGGGGATGGTTGTACACAGGATACCTTTTGTTCCACACAAAAAGGGTTTGAGTTATTTGTACAGTAGTGATGCACTGTTGCTCGTTATCGGTGTGGACATGGGCAAACCGACTCTCTCTGACTGGAGAGTTGTAGCAAAACTATTTGAGTATTTATTTGTCCGCAAGCCTATACTTGCTCTGGTGCCGCCAGATGGAGAGAGTGCCAGGATAATCTGTGAATCAAATGCTGGAGAAATCGTTGCCCCTACAGACGTTGACCACATCGAGAAGGCAATTTATGATATGTACAAGAATTTTGAGAAAAATGAATTGGCGTCCAATGTCAAGTTGTCCGATATAGACAAGTATGAGCGGAAAAGGCAGACGGGAGAATTGGCAGACATATTCAATGACCAGATGTCTGGCGCAGACATAAAAAACATATGAAAAATATAGTTCTTATAAATCCGAGGATTTCAGCAAGCAGGCTTCCTAACAAAGAGAAGTATGCTGCAAGGGAGCCTCTCGGCATTTTGGCTGTAGGAAGTTTTTTACAGCATTATGGATATAAAATAAGTATCGTTGACATCAATCTCTACCCCGAAGATGAAGTAAAAGAAAAACTCAAACTGCTCGTTAATAACGAAACAATCTTCATCGGTTTCTCGGTCATGACTGCACAGGTACCTCATGCCTTGGAATTGAGCAGATATCTGAAAGAGACAGGGACAAAAGCACCTGTTATATGGGGTGGGATACATCCTACACTATTTCCCGGACAAACGTCTTCAGACCCGAATGTGGACCTTGTTGTTTTTGGACCCGGGGAATCTACAGCCCTTGAAGTTGCCCAAAAAATTAAATCAGGAGATTTAAATTTTCAGAAAACGAAAGGTATTGCTTATAAAGGTCGTGTAAATGAGCCCCGGGAACGTAAGGACATTAATACATTCCCTTATTTTAACTATGATTTGCTTGATTTGGAGTGGTATCTTGGCCCGTCTCCCCATTATCTGCTTTCTGAAACTCCGGTTAAGGCATTGAATGTTCTCTCTTCAAGAGGATGTCCGTGGAGATGCGGTTTTTGCATTAATTATGCCACAAAAAATCGGTGGAGGGCATTAACAGCCGGCCGTTTCCTGGATGAATTAGAGCACCAAAAAAATAAATATAATTTAGATGCAGTCCGTATTTTAGACGAAGATTTTTTTGTAAGCAAAAAGAGAGTTGCAGCTTTTATCGAAGGCATGGAAAAAAGAAATATCAAAATTACATGGGGAACAAACATAAGGGCTAATTACTTTAATGATAATTATATAACTGCAGATTACGCAAAAAAGCTTAAAAACATCGGGCTTAAATTTCTAACCTTTGGCGCGGAGTCAGGTAGCAACCGGGTTTTAAAACTGCTGCATAAGGATATTACCGTTGAACAATTACTGCGCTCTGCCAAAACATGTGCTGATGCCGGTATTATTCCCCTCTATTCGTGGATGATTGGAATCCCGGGTCAATCCAAAGAAGAAATGCGAAGCAATATTTCCATGATGAATAAGATTCATAAGATATGCCCTAACGCCCTGCATACAACAAACTGGATATTCCGCCCCCTGCCCGGCGGCGATCTGTATGACACTGTAAAATCTCTGGGACTTAGAGAACCGGCTTCATTATCCGACTGGGTAAGCTTTGGAGTTGATAAAAATGACAATACAGGATCATATTCAATATCCGAATTCTCATGGATTGAAGATTCACAGTTTGTAGACTTTCTTGCAACATTCACGCCTCTTATAAGAACAATATCCAAAGATAAGGTTAAGGTTAGAATTTTTCTCATAAGCAAAATATTAAAGTTTATTTATAAAACATGGGATTGGTCTGTTTTAGGCAGTTTTTCTAAGAAGATTGGTAATTTAATGCGTATTATTTACGTCAGAAGAAACGCCCCTGCATAATTTTGAGATATAAAGATGAAAATTAATAACGTTTTATTAATTAAGCCCGTTTATTACGGCTCGCATTATGATAACAGGTGGTTGCCTACAGGGCTTGCTTATGTCTCAGAGGCGTTAATCAAGGCAAATATTAAAAATAAAATTATTGATATGGGGCTTGGATATAGCCTTAACGAGTTAAAGGCAGAGATAGAAAAATTCAAACCTCAGTTGATAGGCATCAGCATGATGTCTTTCGGCTATAAACACACTTATGAGATGATTAAATCCATCAAAGAATCACATCCCCATATACCCATTGCTGTCGGTGGACCACATTTGTCCACTTTAAGAGAAAGGGTTTTAGAGGAGTGTCAGGCCATTGATTTTGGAATAACACTTGAGGGAGAAGAGACAATTGTGGAATTGTGCAAGGGTGATAAACTATTGCCTGAAATAAAAGGGTTGCTTTATAGGAATGATTCAGGGGGAATAAGTTATACGGGGGATAGAGATTTTATCGGTAATCTGGACGAAAACGGCTTCCCGCGTTATTCAAACGTTGAATTAGCTAAATATCCCCGCTTCATTAATATTGTCACATCAAGGGGATGTCCTTATCACTGCATATATTGTCCTGTCAATCTGGCAATTGGAAAAAAATTCAGGGTAAGGAGTCCTGAGTCTGTAGTTGATGAATTGCGGTATTGCTATGACAAGGGATATAGAGAGTTCGGTATTGCTGATGACAACTTAACACTAATCAGAAAAAGAGTGTGGGATATATGTGATGAAATAGAAAAACAGGGCTTGAAAGGGCTGAAGTTATCATGCGGCAATGGTTTAAGGGCTGACAAAGTAGATAGGGAACTCCTTGCAAGAATGAAAGAGGTAGGATTCCACTACATAGCTTTTGGAGTTGAAGCAGGAAATAATAAAGTGCTTGATGCACTTCGTAAAGGAGAAAAAATTGAGACTATTGAACAAGCCATCAAGGACGCCTGCGAACTGGGGTATAGGGTCACTCTTTTTTTCCTTCTGGGTTCTCCGGGAGAGACAAAAGCAGATATCGAGGATTCAGTAAGACTGGCAACAAAATACCCTGTGTATGATGCACGGTTTTATAACCTGATACCATTCCCGAATACCCAACTCTATGAATGGGTCAAAAATAATAATTATTTCAGGAAAGACCCAGTCCAATTTATCAGTGAAGCCTCTCATTGGGTAAATGATCCAATCTTTGAAACCCCGGAATTGTCAATAAGTGATAGAAAGAAATTGTATAAGTGGGCTAATAACAAAGTGAAGTGGCATACGTTTAAGTTAAAAAAAGATGCCCATTTGAACGAAACTCAGCAATTTTTCTGTAATATAGGATTTCCTGAATTTATCAGCCATAAAATAGCGAAAATGTATTGGACTACCTGGTTTCGAAAGATATTTATTGAACCTGTGAAAGAGATAGCAGCAAGAAAATAAAATAATGGTCTAAGACCTATTACTACGGATGACCCAATGGATATTCCTACTATGATTTTGACCGGTTTGAATAAGATATTCCCAAAACCAAAAAGACCATGCTCACGAAATCCTGAGCCTAAAAATCTTATCGACCCAACTAATCCAATGACAATTGATTATTTTGAGATTCAAATTAATAAAGGGAATGATTATTATCAAAATCTTTACTCCAGCTACATAGATTTCGAGGACAAAATTATTCTAGACCTTGGATGCGGTCTTGGTGGAGGGACATTCGCATACAGCAGAATGAATGTGAAATTGGCTATTGGTTTGGAAATAGAAACAGCGCTTTTATTCTCTGCCAAAGAGTATATCAAAGAAAAATATGGGGGCTGTGATAAATTGGTTTTTCTCAGCGCTGATGCCACCTTAATTCCATTGGAATCAAACAGCGTTGATATAATCATTGCAAATGATTTTATAGAACATGTTTCTAATCCTGAAATGGCAATTCAAGAAGCTGTTCGGGTATTGAAAGAAGGCGGGCACTTCTTTTTTGGTTTCCCTGCTTATTATTCTCCAAGAGGATATCATATGCTTTATACACTCTACACGCCATGGTGTCATGTATTTTTTTCAGAAGATACTCTTGTCAGGGCTGCAAAAATTATTGCAGCCAAAGAAAAGTATTTTTGGGTTTTACACCCGGATTGGGAAAAAAAATACAGGTCCAGCCTTAATAAACTCACGATTAAGCAATTTCTAAATATCCTTTTAAGCCAAAAGGATTGCGAGTTGGCAAATCTTTATTTTCGTTCTGATTACAAGCTGCTTCAGCCATTGGTATATTTCGTGCAAATGAACGAATATTTCTCTTATGTTGAATGTATATTAATAAAAAAAAGGGGCTCCAGTATACAGATGCAGGATATAAAAAATGCAAACTGGACAGAGCTTAAAAAGGATTGGGGAAAACTCAGGAAACGATTAGTGAAAAGGTCAGCCAACTTGCAGGTATAAACTATGAATATAATACTAATCACGGAAGATTTCCCTCCCATGGTGGGTGGAATTGCAGTATTTCTTTCCGAACTAAGTAGCGGGTTAGCAAAGATGGGTAACGAAATTAGAGTGATGGCAAATGAGATGCCGGATTCTGATGAGTACGATAAAAAGCAAATCTATCCTGTTATTCGTTATCGGATATTGAGAAACCTCAGCTCACTATATATCGGGTGGTATCTACTTAAACAGATTATAAGAAAGAAGCCGGATGTTTTGTTCCTTGGGCATGTGACAGCTACTCGTGGCTTATCGGTTCTGCTATTTCACCGGTTTTTCAGAATACCTTATGTAGTTCTCATTCACGCAGGTCATTTGCCTATCGCAAGCAAAATAAATCGGATTGCAGCTTATGCCTTGCTGCGGCATGCCAATCTGCTTTTAGCAAACAGCAATTACACCAAGCAGTTATTAGTTGAAAAAGGTTTGAAAGATGAAAAGATAAAAATACTTACCCCTGGAGTTGATATAAATTATTTCTATCCTTCAAACGATGAAACCTTTATCAGAAAAACACGCACAGAATACGGTGCAGACGGAATGCCTCTGATACTCAATGTTGGACGTTTAGTGCCTAAAAAGAATCAATTACGTATTATCAATGCTATTGCTAAAATATGGGAACAAGGCTTACTTGTTAAATGTATCATTGCGGGTAGCGGTCAGGAACATACTAATTTGCAAAGGCATATTGAGGAACTTGGAATTGCTACACATGTCTTGCTGATAGGGGATGTCAATAGAGAAAAGGTCAGGGAATTATGCCAGGCTGCGGATATTGTAGTCCTGCCGTCAATTATTGATAATGGTGAATATGAAAGCTTTGGGATTGTTGCGTTAGAGGCATCAGCGTGTGCAAAGCCTGTTATTGTAGGTTCAAAAGGGGGGCAAGGAGATGCGGTAATACCAGATAAAACAGGTATAGTTGTGGATGCCAGTGATGAAAACAATATCGCAAAAGCAATCTCTCACCTAATCTCAAACAAAGACATTGCACATAGAATAGGCATGTCTGGACGCCAGCACGTAGTTGATAATTTTTCCTGGAACAAAATTGCAGAACGAACGACAAACTTATTTTTAGATATGATTAAATGAAATGTTAGAGGAGCTGTAATTTTTGAAATCCAAAGGCATTTTATATTTAAACAGGTTCGCCGAGATTGGTGGCGCTGAGTTAAGCTTGCAGACATTGGCTGACTGTTTAAGAGATACTGATTATCGGCCTGTTGTTGTCCTCATGCAGGATGGGCCGTTACGTCAAAGACTTGAAAAAATGGATATCACAGTTTACGTGTATCCCTTTGACTTGTGCCATTCCAATAAACCGATTTTGTTTATGCGGACAATAGCATTCCTGCGGCGTATAATAAAAAAGGAAGGGATTAAACTAATCCATTCTAATCAGGTTTGGGATAATCAATATGGTGCTGTTTCAGCTAAGATAGAACAAATCCCGCATATCCTTCATGTTCGCCTATCTCCTCCTGTAAGTAAAAGCTCATGGAAGAGTTTCTATAATCTTGGCAGCATGGCAATTTGCAATTCAGAGTATACGCGCAGTCAATTTATTAATTCAAGCAGGTTCAGGAAAAGGATTGACGTTATATACAATGGAATAGACACCAATACATTCAAGCCTGACCCGAAAAAACGTTCAGATATGAGAGAGCATTACGGCTTTAAGGACGATGATTTTGTAATGGGGATGGCAGGTCGGTTGACCGAGGAAAAAGGCCAATTGCCTTTATTGAAAGTTTTATTACCTCTTCTGAGAGAGAATAAGAACTATAAAATACTTATTTCAGGTGATGCAAAAACCAATCCTGATACTATATATCCTGAACAGATTGTTGCATTTATTAATAAGAATGGTCTGGATAGAAAAATTATCTTGACTGGTTTTCTTGAAGACATGACAAGCTTTTATAATGCCATAGATTTGTTTCTATTTCCATCTACCTGGGAGGAACCTTTCGGAAGAGTTTTAATCGAAGCTATGTCTACAGAGAAACCTGTGATAGCATCAAGAGTAGGTGGTGTCCCGGAGGTGGTTGACCATGAAATGACCGGGTATCTTGTTAATCCAAGTGATGTTGATGGTTGGTGTAAGTGTATTGATACACTTGTAAATGATGAAAACCTACGAAATCAATTCGGCGAGAACGGCCGAAAAAAAGTTTTAAAGAAATTTACATTAGAGCATATGACATCCCGAATTGTTTCTATTTACAGCGAAATGATAAATAGTAGTTAATCGCAAGGCAATTTATTCTAATGCCCATGATTTACAGGCACAACGAAAATGAAATACTTAAAAAGAAAACCATAATCCCTGATAAATAAAAAATGAGTATGCTTAAAGACATAATTAAACGGACGTTATTTCTTTTTGGGTCATATCCAAATATATATATTTGTAAAAATCCTTTTAAAATATACGAGTTTAAGGAAATTTGCAGAGGAATCAATTTTTCTGGCGATGAACAAATTCTAGATATCGGTTGTGGAAGTGGTTTTCAATCTATGATTATTGGGAAGAGAAGTAGAAAGATTTACGGGATTGATACTTCAAAAAAACATATAACCTCAGCAAAACGATTATCGCATTATATGAAGGAAAGAATTGAATCAGAATTTCGTTGTATAAGGATTGAAGATGCTCAATTCGAAAATGAGTTTTTTGATAAAATTCTTAGTATTTGTGTGTTCGAGCACATTTCTAATTATGATGAAGTATTAAGAGAAGCATATCGGATTTTGAAGAAAGGGGGACAAATGCTTTTTTCTGTTGATTCCCTGGAGACTATCGAAGACAACGAATTACTTGAAAAACATAAAAATGATAATTTTGTCGAGAAATACTTTAAAAAGGAAGAATTGCAATTATTTTTGAAGGAAATAGGCTTTAGGCATGTTGAAGTTTATCCAATTTTAAAAAGCGATTTTGCAAAGAGACTCTTTGTTAAAGGAATCAACACTAAGTTTCGATTTGGTTATTTACAGTCAATTATAGTGTCTGTGATACTTAGATATAGAGATAATCTCCTCACCAAAAAAGATAAAGGTATTTTTTTAATTGCCAAATGCTATAAATAAGAGATATTTGCTGCTTTAAAGTTGGCTCGATAATATAGACCATTACAATATTACCAATTATTTTTAGTGGTTTATAAAAAAGTAATGGAGAATAAGAACATGAAGAAAAAGGTGTTATTGATAGCGCCACCTCACTATTTTAAATTGAGATTAGATTATCTTTCGTCTAATCTCGGTTTGGGTTATATAGCGGCCTTCTTAGAAAAACATGGGCACGAAGTACGATTCATTGATGCCCTTGTAGAAGGCATGAATACCAGCGAAGTAGTTTCCACGAGACTTCAAAAAGCCAAGCGGATTGGACTATCCTATAAGGATATTATTGCAAGAATACCACGAGATACTGATTTTATAGGTATTACTGCTCCTTTTTCGGGTCATGATAAAATAGTCAGAGAACTTACAGAGAATATCAAAAATGCTTATGAATGCATTCCTATAGTAGTAGGTGGTGGGTTACCTTCAATTCTGCGGAAGACTGTTTTTTACGAGTCAGTTGATTTCTTGATCTGCGGTGAGGGTGAAATACCAATGTTGAGTCTTGTAGAAGGCAAACCTCCGGAAGATATCCAAGGTGTGATTTTTAGAAAAGACGGCATAATTATGGATAACGGGCAAGCTGAGCAAATTAGAGACTTAGACACGATTCCTTTTCCAGCCAGACATCTTATGAATATGGATAAATATCTTTACTTTTCGAATAGGGGAAGGACAAAGAAAAGGACTACTTCCATAATTACCAGCAGGGGTTGTCCGTTTGACTGCACTTTTTGTTCAGTACATTCTATTTGTGGATATCGTTATAGAAAACGTACCCCAGAGAACTTAATCAGTGAAATAAAACAACTTGTTGATGAATATGGTGTTGAGCATTTGCTCTTCGATGATGACAATATGACTCTTGATTCTCATAGAATGATAAAGTTTTTGGACATGTTGATAGATAATAACTTTGGATGTACCTGGGAAGCATCAAGTGGAGTCAAAGTCGATACGCTAAATCAGCTTATGCTGGAGAAGATGAAGAAATCCAAAGTAAAAAAACTGTGTATTGCCGTTGAGAGTGGAGATGAAAAGATCCTGAAGTTAATGAATAAGAAAGTGAATCTTGAAAAAGCCGTTAAAACCATTGAGATCTGTCATCAGCTTGGAATTTCGACAGAGGTATTTTTCATCACTGGTTTCCCTGGAGAAACTGATGAGAGCTTCAAATGTACATTAAAATACGCACAAAGACTCAAGCGTGCAGGAGTTGGAGGTTTTAATTTTTTTCCCTTAAGAATGGATCCAAACACCCGACTTTACAGAGAATGTAAGGAAAAGGGTTATCTTTTGCATGAATATTCTGAAGATATTCTCTTGCCTGGTGAATTTCGCTACATACAAACAGAAGACTTGACACCTACTATTATAGAGAGGCGAGCCCAAAGAGCTATGGCAAAATTGAATCTCCCTGTATTGATCTATTATATTAAAATGATTTTATATAAGATTATTCCATCAAAAGTTCGAAACTACTTGAGCACATATTTGATGAATGCTGATTGAGGCCATGGCTATGGGTACTCCAGAAATAGTCACGAATACGGGGGCGCAGCCTGAAATCTTTGAAGATGGCATAAGTGGTTTGTTTGTACAACCAAGAGACCCTAATTCTTTAGTTGCTGTTATTCTGCAGATTCTTTCTTGTCAGAAACTGTCAAAAAGACTCATCGGTAATGGTCTTGCCCGTGTAAAAAAGTACTTTTCCATGCAACTACATGTAGATGCTATTCAATCGCTTTACACTTCGATATTATATGCTGGACTCTAAATGAAGCATCAATTCGATATTATCATGTACACAAATTCGAGGGAAATAGGGACTTCCTCTATATCTGACGAATATCGATTTCCTCTTATTTATACTTTCGCTAATCAGATGAGAAAGATTGGTAAAGTAGTAGTTATCACAAACATTATTCCTTTTGTGCTATTTCCTTTAAAATATCTTAGATTAAGCATAAGAAAAGATTTAAAGATGAAATGCATGCAATACGAAGAAAACTTATTTGTATATAGCTTTCCATCCTTATTGCCTTTAAGCTTAATTGATAGAAATTTTCCCTTGTCTGCGATATCGCTTAATAAAATTAGGCATATGCTTAAGATTGCATTGAATGGTTTGGGCATCAGCCATTCTAGAAAGAAAGTTGCCTGGTTTGCGCATCCATTGCATTTGAATTATTTGAATATGGCAGGTGAAAACCTTTCCATATACGAATGTCATGATGACTATTCCCTTTTGGGCAGAAAAAACAGAGACATTTCTGTATTAGTTAAAGAAGAAAAGCTTGCACGAAGTGTAAATTTAATTTTTGCAACATCACAATCTCTGACCGAGCGGTTATTAGGATTTAATTCCAACACTTATTATTTTCCAAATGCTTGTGATTATGAGATGTTTCATGAGGCCCAAAATCCTAACATGCCCATTCCTGAAAAACTTAACCCTTTCCCCCGGCCAATAATTGGTTTTATGGGGAATCTTTTCAAGTGGTATAATTATGATTTATTAGAAAAGGTAATCTCTTTGAAAAAAGAATGGTCATTTGTTTTTATTGGAGAGATACACTCTAATGCAAGAAAATTTTGTCAAAACTTGTGGAAGTACCCTAATGCCCAACACTTAGGCTGGCAGGATTTTGATAAACTTCCTTCCTTTTTAAAGGGATATGATGTTGCAATCATGCCTTATAATGTTGATGAATTAACTCATACCGTTAATCCAGACAAGATGTGGCAGTATATGGCTGCCGGCGTACCAATTGTTGCAACTCCTACAAGGGAGATAATGAGATTTAAAGACATAATTGAAATTGGCAACGATGTACCATCTTTTATTCTGGCAATTGAAAAAGCTCTTAAGAAAAAGGATGACCATAGATTTATAAAGGAAATGACTCAAATAGCGCAAAACGAATCTTTGAAAGCAAGAACCAAATTTGTTTTTGATTTAATTGATAAAAATCTTGACCAAAATTTATGATCTTGATTTTTATTGGTTTGATTGAAAATCTAATTATGGATTGCTGAACTTTATTAAAGGCTTGATGCTATGCTGCTATGATTCCATATTTATCCAAATCCCATTATATATCCAAGCACAGCAGAATGAGTTGATGTAATCATGTCAAAGAAAAAAGCACTTATTACCGGGATTACCGGACAGGATGGCTCCTATCTGGCCGAA
>ERZ1292645.281-Hain-H14-02um-R2-281-length-19896-cov-41_pt1 | contig 19896 bp, 20 predicted proteins | sample MGYA00564401_ERZ1292645 | MGnify/ENA primary metagenome ERZ1292645 (study PRJEB36523, sample SAMEA6512644) | groundwater metagenome | collected 2019-01-09 | study: AquaDiva: Metagenomics assemblies of 32 groundwater samples | reverse complement strand
TCGTCACCGAGTTCATCGGCATCAGCCTCGGCCTGGACTATCTGGGCCTTCCAAAAGTGCCCGGCGTCCTGCTTTCGGCCGCGGTCATTGTCGCCGCCGCCAGCACGGGCTCGTTTAAACGCTTCGAACAGGTCTGCATGACGCTGGTCGCAGGGTCGTTGCTCCTCGTGCCGATCGTGGTCATGGTTCACCCCGGCATCGGCCAGGTCGCCCACGATTTCGTTGTTCCCCACATGCCCCCCGGTGCGGACCTGTCGAAGGTTGTGTTGCTGATCATCGCGATCATCGGCACCACGGTCGCCCCCTGGCAGCTTTTCTTTCAGCAGTCCTACATCATCGACAAGCGGATCACGCCTCGGTTCATGAAATACGAGCAGGCGGATCTTTGGCTGGGCATCGTCATCGTGATCATCGGCGCGTCCGCGATCATCGCCTTCACCGCGGCGACATTCGCCGGTCGCCCCGAGTTCGGCCATTTCACGGATGCGGCCGGGGTGGCGAAGGGCCTGGGAAAATACGTTGGGAAAACGGCGGGGATTCTGTTCGCCCTTGCGCTGATCGACGCTTCGATCATCGGTGCGGCCGCTGTTGGCCTTTCGACATCCTACGCGTTGGGCGATGTGCTGGGTCTGAAGCATTCGCTGCACCGCAAGATTTCCGACGCCAAGGGCTTCTACCTCGCCTTTGTCGGCATTTTGCTGGCCTCAGCCGTCATCGTCTTGCTGCCGGGAAGCCCGCTCGGTCTTCTCACGGTCGGGGTCCAGGTCCTCGCCGGCGTGCTGTTGCCATCAGCGACCGTTTTTCTCCTGCTGCTGTGCAATGACAGCGAGGTGCTTGGACCGTGGATCAACGGGCTCGCTTTGAACATCTTCACCTCCGTGGTCATCGCGGTCCTGGTGATCCTCTCGCTCATCCTCACCGCGGGGGTGCTATTTCCGAACCTCGGCTCCGGCGCGATCATGGGAATCCTCGCGGGAGGCGCAGCCGTCTTCACCGCGGGCGGGCTCGGATTCTTGGTCTATCGGCGGCTGCAGCATGCGCGTCACGCGCCGGTCCACACAGACCGGTCAGGTCGCGACTCCTGGCGCATGCCCCCGCTGGCGCTGCTCGCGGCGCCGAAACTCCCGGCGGCTAGCCGCATCGGGCTCACTGTCCTGCGCAGCTACCTGCTCATCGCGATGATCTTGGTGATCGTGCGGGTCGTGGAGCTGGCCCTTGGCCGGTGACTGGGTTGCGCGTAGAACATCCAGTAGGCCAAGCTGCGGCCTATGTCGCCCGAAGGTAGCTCCGTGACCACCTCTAGCGGTGTTCGCAACTCCGATCCTGATCTTTCACTGTCGTCGCTGCTGAAACACGCCGTTGTTGACGCAAAGGAAAAGGCGTTCGGGCGGCTTGAGGATGTGATCGTTCGGCTGCGGGATGACGACTACCCTCTCCTGACAGGCTTGGTCATAGGCGTCGGCGGAAGTCGCATTTTTGTATCGGTCAGCGATGTCGCCACGATCGACGCCGGTTCCATCCGGCTGCGCACCGCCAAGCTCGACCTGCGCCCTTTCGAGCGGCGCGACGGCGAGGTGCTCTTGAAACAGGACGTGCTTGGCAACAGGCTCATCGACGTCGCCCATAGCGCCCTGGTGAAAGCCTATGACGTTCGCCTCAAAGCAACCGGGCAAGGCTGGATGGCGGTGGGCCTGGACGTTCACAAGCACAGCTGGTTCAGCTTCGGGGCGCATGAGCACCACCCGGCTCGCGACTGGCACGGGTTCGTGCTTCTGATCGGCGGCCAAAAGCCCCTCAAGGGCCTATCAGCTTCACGATGGATCGGCCGGCTCAAACCCGCTCAGATCGCCGACCTTATCGAGCATGCTTCGGCCCAGGAGCAAAACCTCCTGCTCGCTCAAGTCCACGCCGACCCAGCGCTGGAAGCCAATGTCTTTGAAGAGCTCGACGAGGAGAGCCAGGCCCAGCTCCTCAAGACCCGCAGCGACCAGGATGTCGCGGAGGTTCTGTCTCGCATGCGCGCCGATGATGTCGCCGACGCGGTGATGGAGCTGCCGCAAAGTCGCCGGCTGAAGGTCCTGGAGTTGCTGCCACAACCGCAGAACAACAAGGTGCTGACGCTCCTGGGTTACCATCATGCGACAGCCGGAGGCCTTATGGGCACGGACTATCTGGCGCTGCCGGAAGACAGCACGATCGCGGACGCGCTCCAGAAGCTACGGACGGCCACCACTTTGCAGCCTGAGGCGCTGACGACGATCCACAGTCTGCACCCGAACGGCGCCTTGGCCGGAACGCTCAGCTTGGTCCGTGCGCTCCAGCTTGATCCTTCGACATCCTTGCGCGAGGCGGCCGATCCGGATGCTGTTTTTGCGTCGGCGGAAGACGACATCATCGCGGTGACAACCCGGATGGCTGACTTCAATCTGCTCAGCTTGCCCGTCCTCGACCCGAACGGGTGTATCCTCGGAATAATCACCGTGGACGACGCGCTCGAAGCCGCCATCCCACGCGACTGGTCTCGTCGAGAACCCGGTCAAGCGCGCGCGCGGCTGCGTACGGCGGACCGTCGTCAAGCGTGACGCCGGCGCGGGGGGACGTCCGCAATCCACGCCTGTCGCGGCCCGTGGGAAGCCGCCAGATGAACGCCACTCGGCGGGGCGCCGTTGACGCCGAAAAGGCCTATGCGCCATTGTCCCGGCCGGAACGGCGCCGTCGGCGAGAGCGCCGACGTTGGGCCGCAGCCTTGATCATGGGCGCCATCGTGTTTGCTTTGGTGGCGCTGTTTGGCCATCGTGACGCTCATCTCCGCGCCAACGTGCGCATCTCAAATCCCGCCGCGGTCCATGGCCGATAGGGGCTTTCGATTGACAAAGCCTGTCGCAGCCCGGTTTGACCCTTTGTTGGCGTCTCTAAAGCCCGAAATTTTCTTTCGGGCGGCGAGCGCTATTTTCAAGGTATCTCGTCTGCTTCTCCGGACGGGGCTGCTTGGCCCGGGCGGGATGCGCGTGGTGCTTCGATGCCAATCAGGGCTCGGAAGGGCGGGAATGCGATCCTGGCGACTGCGCCGCCAGCGGCGAAAAGACGGGCGCTGGACGTGATTTGAGTCGAGAACAGTGAGAAATAACAAACGCCAAGCCGTTGATGAAATCGGAACAGAGAAAAAAACTAGCAGCGCTCATCATACTGGCAAGCTTTGTCAGCCTAATGCTAAGCGTAATCTTCGCGGCACGTGACCGGCCAAATTCCTTTACCTCATATTTGACCTTCGTTATTGCTGTGCTATCGCTAATGTCAGCGGTTCTCGCAACGTTTATATCACATCGAGCGAAGGAAGCTCGTGGCGAGCGAACGCCTCGCGCTCTGTGGGTGCTGGTTGGCAGCAGTAGCGGGTGCAGCCCTTATTCTAATCGTGCTGCTGTCCCAGGGCCGCTAGGGCGCGCAGCTCCGGCACGACGGCTTAACGCGGCCCGCTGGCGCTGCCAACGAGCCACGCCGATACCATCTACTTTTGCGAATGTTCTTTCGCTGTCGTGCTGTGCTTGTGGCCTTGGGTGCTGTGTTCGTGGGCCGAAGCGGCGTATTCCTTCGCTTCGGCGTGACGGCCGTTATCGTGATGGTGCGCGGCTTGACGGTGATGGTGCGCGGCCGTCTCGTGATGAGAGGCGGCGGTATGATGATGATCGCTCGACGGATGCTTAGCCATGTTCGTCTCCTAGGGGTGAGTTTCGGCCTGAAATTCGATTCCAAGTCCTAAACCAACCCGGCCGGCTCTGTGTCGTTCCTAGTACCCGCTATCGCGATTGTCTGATTCGTGATTCACCCTTGGGATGATACCTGAAGCTGCTGAGGTCCGGCTGGCGCCGGCGGATAGGTCATCTCTGGAGGCCCGTATTCGGGCTCCGACGACGGAACAGCGCGATGTGCTTCGCGCGCGGATTGTGCTGCTGGCTGGCGAGGGACGCTCGACCCGCTCGATCGCCAAGCTTGTCGGGGCGATGCCGCGCACGGTGAGCCTTTGGCGCGGGCGCTATTCGCGCGAGGGCTTGGCGGGACTGATTGAGAAGCCGCGCCCTGGCCCGCCGGCGAAGTACGGCGTGCAGACCGGCAAGCGCATCCTGGCGGTTCTGGATGGTCCGCCCCCGGCGGGGTTCGCCCGCTGGACGGGGGGCTTGATCGCCGCCGAGTTGGGTGACGTTCACGTCCAGCAGGTCTGGCGCGTCCTGCGCGCCCAGAAGATCGACCTGGTGGCGCGCAAGTCCTGGTGCGAGAGCAAGGACCCCGAGTTCGTCGCCAAGGCCGCCGAGGTGGTGGGTCTCTATCTGGCTCCGCCCGAGAAGGCGGTGGTGATCTGTATCGACGAAAAGCCGTCGATCCGGGCGCTGGAGCGCGCCCAGGGCTATCTGAAGCTGCCCAATGGCCGAGCCCTGACCGGCCAGAGCCACGACTACAAGCGGCACGGCACGACCACCCTGTTCGCCGCCTTCAATGTCGCCAACGGCAAGGTGACGGCCGCGCACAGCAAACGCCGCCGACGGGTCGAGTTCCTCGACTTCATGGACGAGGTGGTCGCCGCCTATCCCGACCAAGAGCTTCACGTCGTCCTCGACAACCTAAACACCCACAAGAACAACGACGATTGGCTCGAAGCCCACCCCAAGGTCAGATTCCATTTCACACCCACCAGCGCCTCCTGGCTTAATCAGGTCGAGGTCTGGTTCTCCATCCTGCAAGGCAAGTCCCTGAAGGGCGCGTCCTTCACCTCCGTCCAGCAACTCAAGCAGCACATCGATGACTTCATCGACGCCTACAACACCAACTCAAAACCCTTCGCCTGGACCAAGACCAAGGTCCATCAACGCCGCGTCAAAGGCAGACGGATCAGCGAACTGTGATTCCGGGTACTAGGCAGAAACCAGGTCAAAATGACCGAAAAATGAGCATGCTAGACCACATGGTCTTCGCGCAAAGCGCAGGCCTCCGCCGTTTCGCGGGTTTCCAGTTGGAAAGTCGAGTGCCCAATGCCGAAGCGTTTCTTCAGCTCGCTCGGCAAGCGCCTCATCAGGCCTTCGCCATCGGCGCCTTCGGCGACAACGAGATGCGCGGTAAGCGCCGTGTCGGTCGTGCTCAGGCCCCAGATATGGAGATCGTGGACCTCGCTCAGACCCGGTAAGCCACCCAAATAGGCTTGGACCTTCTCCTGTTCGACACCTGCGGGCACCGCGTTGAGCGATAGGTTCAGCGAATCGCGCAACAGCGACCAGGTGCCGATGACGATTACGACGCTGACGATGATGCTGACGACGGGATCTAGCCAAAGCCACCCGGTCAGGAGGATCAGGCCCCCCGCCACCACGACTCCGGCGGCCAGCAAAGCGTCTGACGCCATATGCAGGAATGCACCCTTGATATTGAGGTCACCCTTGCGTCCCGATGCGAAGAGGAGGGCTGTGATTCCGTTGACCGCTATTCCGACTGCGGCGACCACCATGATGGTCACGCCGGCCGCAGGTTCGGGGGCGGCAAGCCGTCTTACAGCCTCCCACGCGATCGCGCCGGTCACCACGAGCAACAGCACAGCATTGCTGAGGGCAGCCAATATCGACGCGCCGCCTAGTCCATAGGTGTGACGGGCCGTGGGCTTGCGCTTGATCAGGATGGCCGCCAGCCAAGCCGCCCCAAGCCCAAGCACATCGCCGAGGTTGTGACCGGCGTCAGCCAGAAGCGCGAGAGAGTGCGCGGCTATGCCGTAGATGACCTCCGCGACAACGTATCCCGTGTTGAGCACCATTCCGATCGCGAAGGCAGGCCCGAAACTCTTCGGCGCATGGCTGTGGCCCGCGGCGCCGTGATTATGAAGGTGGGCGTGTTCATGCGCGTCGTGGGCATGCTGATCATCACCGTGCGAATGGTCTCCGGGCATCACAGCTCCTTCATCCATCCGTCAGGTCCTCGGCTGTCTCATCAGCCTATTGATATTTGCACCATCCGTGCATCGACTAGCTCATAAAGCGCGGCCACCAAAATCGTTCGCAATTGTCAAAAGGTCTACCTTTCTTCCACCCTCCCCTGCCCCAGCCAAATCAGCTACTTATGTGGGGCGAAAGGTGGTGGAAGAAATGCGCTACGGCTACGCCCGGGTTTCCAGCGAGGAACAGAGCCTCGCCCGCCAGCGGTCACAGCTTTCCGCGGCCGGCTGCGATCAGTTCGTGGAGGAGGTTCAGAGCGGGGTGAAGGCGCGCCATCGCCTCGATCGGCTGCTGGCAGGGCTGGAGGCCGGCGACGAGCTGGTGGTGACCGAGCTGGACCGGCTGGGCCGCAGCACCGGCGAGGCGGTCCTGCTGATGGACGACCTGATCCGGCGCGGCGTGGTGCTGCGGGTGCTCGCCCTCCCCTCACTCGACATCACCACCAATGACGGCCGGCTGATCGCCGACATCCTGGCCAGCCTCGCCGCCCATGAGCGCCGGCGGACCCGCGAGCGCCAGCGCCAAGGGATTGTCGCGGCGAAGGCCGCCGGCCGCCATCTCGGTCGGCCGCCAAAGCTCAACGGCCAGCAGATCGCCGAGGCCCGCGCCCGGCTCGCCGGCGACGAGGCGGTGCGCGTCGTCGCGCGGGCCTATGGGGTTAGCGACAAGACCCTCAGGGCGACGCTGGCGCGGGGCGCTAGGTGAGGACTTGCAGGCCGTGTTTTTGCACGACTGACAGGAGCTTTCGCAGTGGGGGGCTGGGCCGCTTGGCGCCCGATTCCCACTTCTCGACCGTGCTTTCGCTCGTGTTGAGGTAGCGGGCGAACACGCGCTGGCTGACATTGTTGGCTTCGCGGAGCTGCTTGATTTCGGCGGGCGCTATTTCGCTGGGGACCAAATGCCGGGCGTCGAAGTCCGCCATGGTCGTTTTGTCGATCGCCCCGACCTTGTAAAGCGCTGCCGCAGACGAGTGAATCGCCTCGGACATGTCACTTTTAAACTTACGTTTCGTCGCCATTACATATCTCCGTCAGATCTTTGTCCTCTAGGAGTTGAGCGATCTGCTTTTCGCTCAACGTGGCATATTTCTTTGCAAGGGTTCTGAAGTCGGCCAGGTCCTCATCGTCGATGTTGGCTTGGTCCTTTTTCGCGAACAGGAACTGGTAAATCCAATATCGACCGCCCTTCGCGAGAATGATGCTCCGGTGCATGTTTTTGTTCAGGCGTTTCTTGAATACTCCGCCACCAAGATCGTCCGCCTGGCCCTTCCTGACTTCCTCGATCGCTTCGCAAAGTTCGTCGTCTTTGATGCGTGCCTTGCGCGCCGCCTTGGTGAACCAGGCGGTTTTGAAGGCCCGCGCGGTTTCCTCAGCATCGGTCATGGCATACATGTAGCACTGGGTACGACAGGCATCAAGTGCGGCGCCTGACCTTGGGCGCGTCCCCAAGGGGACCGCGCTCTATCTCCGCTGCGCTCCGACCGAGCCGCCTTTGGCGTCTCGTCCCTGTCGGGTGACGATCGCTCGCGCGGGCGGGCCAAGGCCCGCATGAGGCCGCCGGCGTCGCCGGCGAAGATCTCCGTCAGAAGGGGAAAGGGGCGCGCCGCCCCCTCTCCCCGCAACGGCAATCGGCCGAGCCGTGGCTCGGCTGCGCCTGCGCCCGCACCACCCCGACCGATTCCCGCTGCCCCCTCTCTCCCGGCTGTTCGCCACGACGGCAGGGCCGATGGCCGAGGCCATCGCCCTGCGGCGATGTGAAGGGAGACAGTGAGATGATCCACGATAACCGGGAAAGCTGGCTGAACGGGGTGGCGGCGGGCATGGCGCCGCTGTTCAAGGCGCTGGGCGCGCCCCTGCCCGACCGGGTGCGGGTGGCCATCGGCTTCACCAGCGCCGGCCGCAGGAGCCGGGCCATAGGCGAATGTTGGGACAACCGGCGCAGCGCGGACGGGCACTTTGAAATCTTCATCCGGCCGGACCTGGCCCATGCGCCCGACGCCATGCCGGCGCAGATCGCCGCGATCCTGGCGCACGAGCTGGTCCATGCCGCCGTGGGCATCAAGGCGGGGCATGGGAAGCCGTTTAAACGCATCGCGCTTGGGCTCGGGCTGGTCGGGCCGATGCGCGCCACCACGCCCGGCGACGCGTTCCTGGCAGCGGTCGCCCCCATCCTCGCGGCGGCGGGTCCCCTCCCCCACGCTCGCCTCGACACCGGCGGGCTGACGACCGCGCCGAGGAAGCAGGCGGTCCGGATGCTCAAGTGCGAGTGCCCGGCCTGCGGCTATACCGTCAGGACCGCGCGCAAATGGCTGGAGACGGCCGGGGCGCCGCTCTGCCCGATCCCAGGTCACGGGGCGATGCGCCACGAGCCCCTTGATGAGGACGAGCCCGAGGGGTGAGCGCGTGCGAAGCCCCTTCCCTTCCGCATCATCTGTGTATACAAGTATAGTCCTATACCCGTAGGAGTGTAGCATGAAGGTTCTCGCCATCCTGTCGCAGAAGGGCGGAGTCGGTAAGACCACACTGGCGACGTGCCTGGCCGTGGCGGCCGAGCAGGCCGGCAAAGAGGTTGCGATCATCGACCTCGACCCGCAGGCGACCGCTTCCTTCTGGAAGGACGTGCGCCAGCTCGACACGCCCGCCGTCGCCTCGATCCAGCCCGTGCGGTTGCCGGCGATGCTGAAGGCCTGCGCGGACGCCGGCACCGACCTGGTGGTGATCGACGGCGCGGCCGTGGCGCGCGACGTGACCTTCGAGGCGGCGCGCCATGCCGACTTCATCCTGATCCCGACCAAGACCGCCGTGTTCGACACCATGAGCATGACGCACACGCTGGAGGTCGTGCGGCAGCTCGACCGCGCCTTTGCCGTGGTGCTCACCTTCGTGCCGCCCCAGGGCCAGGAGACGGGCGACGCGATGAAGGCGGTGGAGGAGCTGGGCGGGGCCGTCTGTCCGGTGACGGTCGGCAACCGCAAAGCCTTTTTCCGAGCCCAGGCCGCAGGCCAGGCGGTGCAGGAGTTCGAGCCGCATGGCCCTGCGGCGGACGAGATCAGGCAGCTATACGAGTATACAGCTATACGGCTATACGATCAGATGGAGGTCGCGTGATGGCAAAGGGCAATGCGCTTCAGGCCGTTCTCGACCGCGCCAAGGTTGGCGGCGAGCCCGCACCCGCGCCGACGTCGCCGGCCGAGGCCCCACCCGCCAGGGGGACGCAGGGGGGCCGGCAAGGGACCAAGCTGATCGGCGGTCACTTCCCCCCCGAGATCAGCACCCAACTCCGCATCCTCGCGGCGGAGGAGGGGACGACGGTTCAACGTCTGTTGGCCGAGGCGCTGGACGATCTATTCGTCAAGAAGGGGCGCAACCGCGTCGGTCGCGGAGTGGTATAAGCGTATACAAATATACGCCTATACGGTTCGGTGATCGACGGCCAAAAGGTGAGTTTTGGGGTAGGGGCTCACCGTTCGTCGGCCGGTTGGCTGAAATCCACCAAGACCGGCATTTCGAGGGGTTCGCCTCGCAGCTTGGCGCGCCGGACCACGCTGTGCTGATCGATCAGGATTTGCGCATCACGTTTGCCGGTGGAGGTTTTCGGGAACCAATGCAGCGCCACCCGTTCGACCTTTCGCCCCTTCTTGATGGGCGTGAAGTCAACAAAGAAAGGGCAGAGCTTGTTGATTTCGTCCTTGGCGGCTTTTAGGCAGTATTTGTTGAAATCCGCGAACCGCTCCAGCTTCCCTTCGGGCACGTTGAGGAGGGCGCGAAGCTCCTCAACCGTGAATTCCTCCGTCTGCTTGTATTCCAGGCCTATGCGGCGCTCGATCATCTCGTAGAGGCAGAGGGCGTATTTCGACTCGAAGCAATACATCACCTGCGTCTTGAGGCGGGCATAGACCTCGCTGTTCCGCAGGATCTCGATCAGCTCCTCGGGGATGCGGTAGTGAAGGAAGCCGTCCTTCTCCAGGCTCTCGTCGCTCGGGCCGAGGAGCTGGACGCGGCGCTTGTAGCTCTTGCCGGCCTTGCGGATGGTGACGATCGCGATCGTGCCCATCAGCCGCAGCAGTGAGCTTTCCACCCGCTCATTGCCCTGATGCGTGCCCTTCAGGGCCGTTTTCGAGATGCGATGGATGATGGGCTCGCCGATCCGCTCCCAGGCGTTGGCGATCAGCAGGTTGTAGATGCGGCGGTCTGCGAGGGTGAGGGGGCTAAGCTCGACAATGTCCACCAGCTCGCCAGGCTTGACGATCTCGCCGTAGTTGGCCGGATCGAACGGGTTGCCGCGCCCCTTCTGATCCAAGGTCCGAATAGCGAGATCGACTACGGCGCCTTTCGACATCGGCACGTCCAATGGTGAGTAGGGATAGATTCGCAACTCACCCTAACGGCGAATTGTGAGTTGGGCAAATCCGCTAGCTCCCCGCTGATCGGTGAGCGGCTACCCCAAAACTCACCGTCGAGAAGGCGCCCACCCCAAAGCTCACGCGACTCGGCCCCAACACTCACTTTTACCGACCCCAACACTCACCGTAGGCTACCCCAAAGCTCACGCGACTCGGCCCCAACACTCACTTTTCGACCTGATTCGCTTTTACAATTCAGCGGGTTACGGCTCCTGAATCTTGAATCTAAGAAGAATCTTAGAATCTGAACCGGAACGGTGAGTTTTGGGGTAGGCCGGCCTGTGGATAACTTGGGCGGCAGGGCCGTAAAACGCGAGGAAGAGAAGAAAGCGCCGCCTCTTGGGGGCTTCGCCCCCGCCGGCTCGCGGCCTTCGGCCGCCCCGGCCCGCTTCGCGGTCCTCCCACCCGGCATCCCCCATCAAAATGAGTCGGCCTAATCGGCCGACAAGCTATTCGAAGGGGAAGATCGGCAAAAACCTCCAAAAATCGGAGCCCAGTCCAACCGTCGCATGGCTTTTCGAGAAAAGCGTGCGGAGGCGTTGTGAGAAATTCCGGCCGACGTCGCCGGCAGATAAGCCGCCAGGGCTCGATTCCGGGCCGTGGAGCGGTAAATCGGGCAGGGGAGGGGAATGTGGGTGGCCGCGAGCGATCCGCCGTCAGGCGGAGGCCTGAACGGTGAGGTAATACCCCAAAACTCACCGTTGGCGGCGGGGCTGACCTGGCGTGTATACGCCTATACAGGCAATCGCGCCGTTTAAACGCTCGCCGCGGTGAACAGGCCCCGGAACTCCGGGCCGTCGTAGTACCTGACCTTCGCGGCGATGGCGGGGGCGGCGCCCTGGCGCAGAAGGATCTCCAAGCTGGAATCCAGCCGCATGATCTCATCCGGCGTCATCAGCTCGCGCCGCGACAGATGGGTGGAGGTCGAGCTGCTTTTGGTCTCGAAAAACTGCATTCCGCCGCGCGAGGTGCTGGTCCCCGTCGTCTGATAGGTCAGGGTCGTCGCGCCGATCGACTTCGACACCCAGCTTGCGGTTTCCACGTCGGCGACGTTGAAGATTTGCACCAGGCCGGCGTTGGAGACGAAGGTTCCGGCGCTTTTGCCGTAGGCGCCCCAGAGCTGGTGCATGTCCTGGAGGATCGGCCAGAGCTGGAGGCCATAGCCGGCCATCAGGCCGAAGGCCCGTTCGACGGGTTCGAGGCGGCCCAGCGCCGCGAATTCATCGAGCAGGAAGAGGACCGGTGCGGCCGGCCGGGCAGGGGACCTGGCGAGGTCGTGGATCGCCTGGGCCACCATCAGCCGCAGCCAGGGAGAATAGGCGTCCAGGCGCTCTGGCGGCAGGACCAGGAAGACCGTCGCCGTGGTTTCCTTCAGATCGGCGAAGCGGAAATCCGAGCTGGCCATGATCCAGTTGATCCGGACGCTATCGAGAAAATGGGTGTGGCGCTGGGCGGAGGAGAGGACGCCGGCCGCCTCGCGTTCGCTCTTGCCGAGGTGACGATTGGCGGCGCGGCGGATCAGGCCGCCGGCGCAGGTGGTCTTTTGCATGATCTCCAGCATCACCCGGAATTCTTGCGGGCTTGCGGTCAGCAGCTCGCGCACGGTGGAGAGCGTGCGTACCTCCGGCCCTTCGTTGCACACGACATAGAGGATCAGGCCAGTGATCAGCGCCTTGGCTTCCTCGTTCCAGTGCGCTTCGCCGACCTGGCCAGGCGGATCGTGGACCAGGGCGTCGGCCAGAAGCGCGGCATCTTCTGCGAGGTCCAAGCCGTCCGGATCGAGACCGGCCAGCGGATTGAAGGCGGCCGAGGGCTGGCCGGAGACGCCGAAGGGATCGAGCACATAGACCGGGCCGAAGCGCGCCCGGGCGCGCGCGGTGATGCGGGCGTTCTCGCCCTTCGGGTCGATGCAGAGGACCGAGCGATCGGCGGTCAAGAGGTTGGGGATGATGGCGCCCACCCCCTTGCCCGAGCGGGTTGGGGCGATGGTCAGAAGGTGCGCCTGGCCGGCATATCGGAGGAGCTGGCCGCCGCGCCGGTTCTCGCGGCCGACGATCAGGCCGGCGGCCGAGCCCAGGCTGCGGCGAACTTCCTCGGCGCTGGCGAAATAGGCCGAGCCGTGGACGCCGCCGCGCCCGGCGGGAAGAGCGAACCGGGCGTTGAACCATCCCAGGCCGCTGACGGTCCCGATGACGCCGGCGGCGATCGGGACGAGCGACTCGAAGGTCTTATCAAGATGCGCCACGGCGGCGACCGGGATCAGCAGCAGGCGGCCGACCATGAAGCCGATGAGGTAGCCGCCGACGACATAGGCGATGAGGGCGACGAGCCGCAGGAGGACCCTCATTCGGCGGCTACGCCATCGGCCTCGAACGCGCGCAGGCCGCGCCGCCGGAACACCTCCCGCACAGCCGCGCCGCCGTCACCCTGGAGCCTATCGGCCAGCTCCAGAAGTCCGCCCAGGATCGTGGCGCGGTCGTCGTCGGTCAGGGCCACCAGGCCGGCCTTTTGGACAAGGCCGCCCAGCTCGATCAGGTGGCGGGTTCGCTCCCGGCGCTGCATCACCCATTCCCTCGTGTCGGTCCTGGCGCGCGCCGCATCAGTGCGCCGGATTGCCGCCGCCGTTCGACGCAGCGCCGCCCCCGCCGCCAGACTTCGGAGCTTCAACGCTCGTGCGCCTTTTGCGTGGCCGGCGTTGAAAGAAGGCCGCGCCCTCGGAGCGCCACGCCTCCTTTTGTTCGGCTGACTTCGCGCCGTTCACCGCCGCCAGCAGCGCGCCGGCCAAGGTCTCCAGATCAAGCGCGTCGGCCCCGGTGACGGCGACCAGCTCCCCGAGTTGCAGCACCCGTTTCGCCTTCAGTCCCTTGGCCTTGTCCGAAAGCGCCCTCAATTCGGCGTCGATGTCGCGGGGTTTACGCATGGGGCCGGTCCTTACTGACGAGGCGGTTCAATCCTTCAGCCAGAGTGAATCACGGCCGACCCTCTGAGTCCATCGCGAAAGTCCGTCAGGATTTGAGTGCGCGCTTATACGTCGTGCCGACGTTAGCTTGAAAACCACGCTTCGCTAAGGCAGGTTAGCCGCCATGGCCATCTACCACTTCAGCGCCAAGGTGATCAGCCGCGCCAACGGGTCCAGCGCCGTGGCGTCGGCGGCCTATCGTTCGGCGTCGCGGCTGGAGGACGAGCGGCTTGGGCGCGGCCATGACTTTTCCAACAAGACCGGCGTGGTGCATTCCGAAGTGATGGCGCCGGAAGGCTCCCCGGAGCGCTGGCAGGACCGCGAGACCTTGTGGAACGAGGTCGAACTTGGGGAGAAGCGCAAGGACGCGCAGCTCGCCCGCGAGATCGAGTTCGCCATTCCGCGAGAGATGAACTCGGCGCAGGGCGTGGAGCTGGCGCGGGACTTCGTGCAGACGGAGTTTGTCGATCGCGGGATGGTCGCGGACCTCAATGTGCATTGGGACGTTGGGCCGGACGGCCTGGCCAAGCCGCACGCTCACGTCATGCTGTCGATGCGGCAGGCTGGTCCGGCCGGCTTCGGCAAGAAGGTCCGGGAGTGGAATTCGACCGAGCTTCTGGAGGGCTGGCGGGAGCGCTGGGCCGGCCATGTGAACGAGCGGCTGGCGGAGCTGGGGATCGACGCCCAGGTGGATCACCGGACGCTGGCGGCGCAGGGCATCGACCTGGAGCCGCAGCACAAGATCGGGCCGGCCGGCGCGCGGCGCCTGGACCGTGGCGAAGACGCCGAACGGGCCGTCGATCACCGGGACATCGCCCGGCGTAATGGCGAGAAGATCATCGCTGAGCCCAGCGTGGCGCTGGACGCGATCACCCGGCAGCAGAGCACCTTCACCGATCACGACCTGGCGCGATTCGTTCACCGGCATAGCGACGATGCCGATCAGTTCGCGTGGGCGATGAGCGCGGTTAAAACCTCGCCCGAGCTGGTGGCGCTGGGCAAGGACGGACAGGGGCGCGAGCGGTTCAGCACGCGCGAGATGTTGGGGGTTGAACAGCGGCTGGAGCGGTCGGCCGAGCAGCTGGCGGGACGGGGAGGGCATGGGGTCTCGCCGGCGGCCCAGGAACTGGCGTTGGCCACCGGCGAGACGCGCGGGCTGGTGCTGGGGGGAGCACAGCGCAGCGCATTCCTCCATGTGACCGGAAATCATGACCTCAGTGTGGTGGTGGGCTACGCCGGCACGGGCAAATCCGCGATGCTCAGTGTCGCCCGCGAGGCGTGGGAGGCCCAGGGCTACCAGGTGCGCGGGGCGGCCTTGTCAGGCATCGCGGCGGAGAGCCTAGAGGGCGGTTCTGGTGTCGCCTCGAGGACGATCGCCAGTCTCGAGCACGGCTGGGCGCAGGGCAGGGACGTGCTCACCGCGCGCGACGTGCTGGTGATCGACGAGGCCGGGATGATCGGGTCGCGGCAGATGGACCGCGTGCTGGCCACAGCCGACCTCGCCGGCGCGAAGGTGGTGCTGGTGGGCGACGCCGAGCAGCTTCAGGCCATCGAGGCCGGCGCGGCGTTCCGGGCGCTGACCGAGCGGCATGGGGCGGCCGAGATCACCGAAATCCGGCGCCAGCGCGCGGATTGGCAGCGCGAGGCGACGCGGGAGCTGGCCACGGGCCGCACAGGGGCGGCCCTGGACCGGTATGAAGCCGCCGGCATGGTGCGGCGTCACGAGACGCGGGAAGCCGCCCGCAGCGCCCTCGTGGACGGCTGGGACGCCGTGCGCCAAGCCCGTCCGGAGGCCAGCCAACTCATGCTCGCCCACACCCGCGCCGACGTGGCGGAGCTGAACCAGCTCGCGCGCGGTCGGATGCGCGACGCCGGCGCGCTCGGCGCCGACCAGGTGGTGCAGACCGAGCGCGGCGCGCGGTCCTTCGCGGCCGGCGATCGGGTGATGTTCCTGCGCAACGAGCGGTCGTTGGGCGTGAAGAACGGTAGCTTGGGCGAGATCGAAGAGGTGAGCCCGGCGCGCATGGCCGTCCGCCTCGACGACGGCCGCCAGGTGACGTTCGACCTGAAGGACTACGCCCACATCGACCACGGCTATGCGTCCACCATCCACAAGAGCCAGGGTGTCACCGTGGACCATGGGCATTTGCTGGCCAGCGACGGCCTGGACCGGCACGCCGCCTATGTCGGGATGAGCCGCCATCGTGAGACGCTGGCGGTTCACTACGGCGCCGACGACTTCAAGGATCGCGATGAGCTCACCCGCACGCTCAGCCGCGAGCGGGCGAAGGATACGACGCTCGACTATGGCGTGGCCTTCGCCGAGCGCCGGGGGCTGGACCGGGCGGAGATCCTCGCGGAACGCGGCGCGGCGCCCGAGGTCGGCCGGCCGACAAAGCGCAGCATGTTCGATGGGCTGAAGCTCCGGCGTGCGTCCGGGCCGGAAAAGGCCCTGCAGGCGTCCGTTGTCAGAGGGCCACCGGCGCCTGAGGAGGCCCTGCAGCGTGGGATCACCCGCTACACAGCCGCGTGGGCGGACGCGGAGCGGATGGGGGTTGAGGGGCTGCCGATCCTGCCGCACCAGAGGGTCGAGATGCAGAAGGCCCGGGAAGGCTTAGAGGGTATGTCCCGCGAGGCGACGGCGGACCTGCGTTCCGCCCTCGCGCGCAACCCGGGCTTGGCGACCCGGGGTGCGACGCCGGACGGCATGAAGGACGTGCAGCGGGCGATGGCGCAGGAGGGCAGGGTTCGCCTGGACCCGGCCGTGCGCGCCGAGCGGTTCGTGGAGGACTGGCGCGGGCTCCAGGCGCGGCGGCTGGAGCTGGGCTCCAGCTACCAGAACGCCGACGCCCGCAAGGCCATCGAGGGCCGGATGAAGGCCATGGCGCAGGGTCTTGGGCGCGACGCCCAGGTGGACTCCATCCTTCGCGGCCGGAAGGTGGAGCTGGGCCTTGGGAAGGTCCGCGACGTGGCGGGCATGAGCATGGGCGACGCCCTGGTTCGATCGCTGACGCTTGGGCGTTCTCTCGGGCTGGGACGGTAGCGAGAGCTGCATGGCCGAAGACGACGAGGACCTGGGAGCCGATCCGGCGGCGGCGTTCGAGGCGCTGCGGGCGGAGGTGGCGGCGCTGCGGGCCAACCTGGAGCAAGGCCGTGACGGGCAGACGCCGGACTACGCCCCGACGCTCGGCAAGATCGCCGCCACGTTGGCGGCGATGGAAGTGCATCCGGCCCTCGCTCTGACGCCCGAGGCGTTCGGCTACCAGCTCCGACAGGCCAGAGAAGCCGCCCAACAGCAGGGCAGGCGGGATCTGGCCAACGCCGTGCAGCGCGTGGACGCGGCAGGCGTCGAGTTGGAGCGCCTGACCGAACGCCAGCGCACCGGGCGCGAGCAGGTCCGGCAGATCGCGATCATGACCGCCGTGGGCGCCGTCGCCGGCGTCATGGTGTGGGTGTGCTTCTCCGGGCCAATCGCGCGCGCGTTGCCGGCGAGCTGGCTTGTCGCGGAGAGAATGGCCGCGGCGACGCTGCGACTCGACCGATGGGAGGCCGGCGCTCACCTCATGCGGACAACCGATCCGGAGAAGTGGAATGGACTGGCGGTGGCGTCGGAGCTCTGGACCGACAACCGGGCGACCCTGGAGGGCTGCGCTCGATCGGCGGCCAGAATCGGCAAGGCTCAGCGTTGCACGGTAGTGTTGGCGTCCCCGATCACGCCAAATCCAGGACAGGCAAAGGATTAGTCGTCAGGCCGGCCTGACGGCGAAGCGGCGGTTGTGACCCTCCAAGCACCTACAATCTGCGCCTAGGTTGTTGGCTCCGGATACGTAGGTGGTTCTCGGCGTCAGCCTTCAACCGGTCGCGCTTTGCGATAAAGTCGTCCCAGACCTTGTGCGCTCGCCGCGACATCTGTTCTGACTGAGCGATACCGCGGTTGATGCTCGCGTCCGATAAGATGCCCACAGCCGACAAAACGCGCAGCGTCCGGAGCAGCGCCAATGACAATACCAGCAATGCCTTGACCACTAACCACGCCTCAAGACGCGCCCACTTGATCAAGGCGAAGCGGCGTTTGAGGGTGACCCTCGGTTCGGTAGACTCCCGGTGTCCCATCTAGCTGAGCCTCAGCGCCCCATGGTCGCGAACATGCCCACGGCGGCCGCGCCCATAACCGCCGTGGCCGCCCACCCCACAAGCTTGAGCGGCAGAGGCAGCGTAAAGCGTCCCATCACCTTCGTTCGGCTCGCCAGCAGCATCATCATGGTCATTACGGGAACCGCCACCACCCCGTTGATCACGGCGGACCAAAACAGCGCCTTGATCGGGTCGATCGAGGTGAAGTTGAGTGCGGCGCCCACAACGGTCGCGACGATGATCGTGGTGTAAAAGCCTTTGGCGCGTCCGAATTTGCGCGCGAGACCAACGTGCCATCCGAAGGCTTCGCCCACGGCATAGGCCGCAGAGCCAGCGAGCACGGGAACCGCCAGGAGCCCAGTTCCGACAATACCGAGCGCGAACACGACGAAGGTCGCTTGACCCGCGATGGGTCTCAGGGCTTCGGCCGCCTGAGCGGAGGTTTGGATGTTGGTGACCCCATGCGCGTTCAGCGTGGCCGCCGTCGTCAAGATGATGAAGAGGGCCACGACGTTCGAAAAGCCCATCCCCAAATAGGTATCCAGCCGAATACGCTTGAGTTCAGGTCCGGCCTGCCCCGGTGCGCGCGCGAGCGGCTTGGCGCCATCGCGCTCCTTGACCTCCTCCACCTCCTCCTCTGCCTGCCAGAAGAAGAGATAGGGGCTAATCGTGGTGCCTAGAATGGCCACCAACGTCGTCAGATAGGCCTGCGTCCAGTCGATTTTCGGCGCGACCAGGCGGAGCGCGACGGTTCCCCAGGGAACATGCACGACGAACACAACGCCGACGTAGGCGAAGAGGACGATGGTCAGCCATTTCAGAACTGAGACGTAGCGCGCGTAGCGCACAAACACCTCAAGGAGCACGGAAAGAATACCGAAGCCGGCGACGTAGAGAAGCGCAGGGCCGCCGATCACCAACTTCAGGGCGGCCGCCATCGCGCCGAGATCGGCGCCGAGGTTTATCGTGTTGGCGACGAGCAACAGGGCCACGAGGACACCTAGGACCCCCCGTGGGTAGTGTTGCTTCAGATTCCCCGCGATGCCTCGGCCTGTCACTCGGCCGATCCGCGCGCTGATCTCCTGGATGGCGCACATCAGGGGCCAGCTGAACAGCATCAGCCAGGCCATGTTGAAGCCGAACTGCGCGCCCGCCTGGGAGTAGGTAGCGATTCCGCTGGGATCGTCGTCGGAAGCCCCGGTGATCAACCCCGGCCCGAGCACGCTGAGTAGCTTCGGGCGTTCCGGTTTCTTTACGGCTTCGTCGGGGGTCGGAGCGCCAGGCGTCGCGGTTTGGGTCATCGGGATCTCCGGTTGCACACCGCAACGCGAAGCGTCGCCTTAAGCTCCCGCGGCCGGGAGGGGCCGCGCCCTACTCATGACGCCGGGATGTTCATTGTTCGTAAAGAATTCTCGGGCGTGTGAACACATAAGGTCCCCGGGGACGTCGAGGCTGGGGGTCGTGCAGCGCGCGGACGACGCCGCAGAGCAGAAACCAGGCGATCGCGGCGCCGCGTACGAAATTCGCGGCTGGAGCGGGCAACGACGCGCTGATAACCAACAGGCCGACGTATCCCCCTACACCAAAAACGGTCACAAGGCGCCGAACCTTGGAGCGCGGTCGTTCAGGCGGAGGGTCCGCTGGCCAATAGCCTTTCGGTATGGCGGGTAGTTCTGGTTTCATCGACGACCTCCTCACGCGGAATCGTTCGTATCGCCTCGGGGCTGCTCCGCTGTCGTGCGCTTGGGGCTGGCTAGGGTATCTCAGCAAGTTATGAGTGGCCCGCCTCCTCGTCACCACAAGAAAATGTTGCCCGTTCATGCATCCAGATCACGCCACCTTCCAGACCCACGCCTTCGATTTCTGGCTCGCCCGCGGCGCAGTCGCGCTCATCGCCGGCTTGCAGCTTCTCTTCGTGAACAACAACTTAATTTTTGGCCCCCGATGGCTGGCGCCAGCCTTCGAGCTGGCGATGCTCGTCCCGCTCTCCGTGGCGACCGTCTGGACACAAGGCAAGGTTCGTCAGGCCCATGCCGAGCATCACTGGCACGCCATATGCCAGCACCGGAAAGCCATCAGGCGGCTGGCGCTGTTGTTGACCGCGATCGTCATGGTGCTCAATTTCTATGCCCTGGTGTCCGTCACCCGCGAGCTTCTGGGCGGCGCGAAGGGCGGCCAATCCTTGCTGATTGATGCGCTGAACATCTGGTTCACCAATATCGTGGTGTTCGCCTTGTGGTTTTGGAACCTCGATCGGGGCGGCCCAGCGAGGACGGGGCTAGGCGATGATCCAAGGCCGGATTTCCTCTTTCCTCAGATGATTGGGAGCGGCGACGAGGACCCGGCCTGGTCGCCAGGATTCATTGATTATTTCTACCCCACATTCTCCAAGTAAGTCGCTGATTTCGCTGTCGTAATCGTGATATTTCGCA
>ERZ1292645.279-Hain-H14-02um-R2-279-length-20173-cov-7_pt1 | contig 20173 bp, 12 predicted proteins | sample MGYA00564401_ERZ1292645 | MGnify/ENA primary metagenome ERZ1292645 (study PRJEB36523, sample SAMEA6512644) | groundwater metagenome | collected 2019-01-09 | study: AquaDiva: Metagenomics assemblies of 32 groundwater samples | reverse complement strand
GCAGTCGATGTGTCTTGATCTGAAAAATGAGAAGGCTCGGGAGGTATTTCTTTCGCTTGTGAAGAAGGCCGATGTCGTGGTTGAAAACTTCACGCCATCAGCGATGGACCGCCTTGGCCTGGGTGTATCCCGGCTGCGCGAGCTCAACGCACGGGCGCCGGTGCGCGTCGCGTTGAACGGCGAAATCGAGCTCGCCTACCTGGTGGACGTCGGATTGCGTCGAACGCGCGCCGATCTTGAAGAGGTCGAACGCTGGCTGGGTGCGGACGATGAGCACGATCATGGGCACGCGCACGATGAAGCCATTCAGTCATTCGTGCTGCGCTTCGAACGACCGATGCAGTGGACGGCTTTCACGCAATGCCTCGAGGTGCTGACCGCGCTGCGCGGCCCCGATATGCTGCGCGTGAAGGGCCTGGTCAACGTCGAGGGACGGGCAGGCCCGATGGTCGTGCAGGGCGTGCAGCACCTGTTTCATCCGCCACTCGAGCTGGCGGCATGGCCGGGCGATGACCGCAGCACGCGCCTGGTGTTCATCACCCGCGGCATACCGCGTCAGACCGTTGCCGATCTCTTCAGCGCGATTGGAGCGATCACCGCGCTCCCGAGTGCGAGTGGCTCGCCCGAAAGCCGCTGACCTCGGATCAGGGAACGAACTGCAGAGGCTGACTTCTAATCCACGCGCGCGCCCACCGCGCGCACGATCGCGCCGAGCTTGTCGATTTCCGATCCGAGGTGCTTGCCGAACTGCTCGGGCGTCATAGTGACCGGCTCGGCGCCCACGTTGTCCAGCGTGGGTTTCAGTTCCGCCGAGTGTATCGTCTTGCCAATCTCGGCATTGAGCCTGGCGACGATCGAGCCCGGTACGTTCGCCGGACCGATGATGCCGCTGTAAAGCACCATCTCGTAGCCTTTGAGACCGGCCTCGCTGACGGTTGGCACGTCGGGCGCCGCTTTCGATCGCTTCGGGCTGGTCACCGCCAGCGCGCGCAGCTTGCCTGACTGGACGTTAGGCAGCGCCGGCGGCATGGTGGGGAACGAAACGGCGACCTCGCCGCTCAGCAATGCCAGCACCGACTGGGGGCTGCCTTTGAAAGGCACGTGCAGCATATCGACGCCGGCCATCGACTTAAAAAGCTCCGTCGAGAGATGCACGATCGTGCCGTTGCCGGAGGAGCCGTAGATGATTTGACCCGGCCTTGCCTTGGCGAACGCGATCAACTCCTTCACGCTTTTCACCGGGAGCGACGGGTGCACGACCAGAATCAGGGGCGTCGTGGCAAGCATCTGGATCAATGTGAAATCCTTGACCGAATCGTACGGCAGCCGCCGATAGAGGCTGGCATTGATCGCGTGGGTGGTGATGTCCTGCAGATAGAGCGTGTGACCATCGGGGGAGGATCTGGCCACGATTTCGGACGCGAGCGTCGTGCCGGCGCCCGGCCGGTTCTCCACCACGATTTGCTGGCCCAAGGCGGGGCTCAGTTTGGCGCCGAGGGAGCGTGCGAGCAAATCCGAGATACCGCCGGGCGTGAAGGGCACGATTAACCGGACCGGCTTGGTCGGATAGGTTTGCGCTGGAGCTTGACCGCCGGTCAGCGCGAGCGCGGCGAGGGCGACAACTGAGAGAGCGAGTCTGGAGATCATGGAGACGCTCCATGTCGGTACTTGCGACCATAGTAACATAGCCTTGTCGCCGACCCGGCAATGAGCAACGCGCAGGCGAGGGCCGCGCCGGCGAGGGGTGCGCAACCTATTCGCCTCAAGCGAAGCGGGCCTGCGGATTCCTCGGCCATGCGTTTGCGCCGAAAACATGATGCATGAGATTGCTCTGGAGGATTAATGGGTTCATAGTAAGCGGGCCGGCTAGAGTGGTGAGTCTGGGGGATATCGCCGGGTGAGCGAAACATTTCTCGGGAGGTCGATCGTGATCCATTCCTACGCACTTCCGTTCTGTGCCGCTGCAATGCTGGCGCTGTTGCCGTCGCTCGCTGCTGGGCAGATTCACGCGATGCTCAATTACGAGACCAAGTCGGCCGATTCCCTGAAAGCATTGAAGACGCCGATCGCCGCGCCGGCCCGCAAGGAAGGCATTGCAATTATAGACGTTGATCCGAAATCCAAGACCTTCGGCCAGATGGTGGAGGACCTGCCCCTGCCCCCCGATCTTGTCGCCCACCATATTTTCTATAACCAGGATCAGAGCAAGGCCTACATCACCGCGCTCGGGAAGAGCGAGCTCCGCGTGATCGACATGAAGAAGAAGCCGTACAAGATACAGGTTGTCAAGGTACCTGGCTGCGGCGTTGGCGAGGACGTGGTGTTTTCGGAGGACAACAAGCACTGGTATCTGAGCTGCATGGGCACGCAGGCGATGATCGTCGGCGATGCGAAGACCGACAAGCCGCTCAAGACCGTGAAAGTGGCGGCGCCTTATCCTCACGGGATCGCGATCCACAACGGGATCAACCGCATCCTGCTTACCAGCACCGTCCGCGCTTCCGACCTGGGCGATGCGGGTGAGGTCATCAGTGCGGTGGAGGCGAGCACGGGCAAGGTATTGGGCACCTACAAGGTCTCGAAAAAGCCTTCGCCGTCTCGCGAGGCGCCGGTGGAGATCCTGTTCGTCCCCGGGGCCAAACCGCCGGTCGCCTATGTGACCAACATGTACGGCGGCACGCTGTGGACCGCCACCTGGAATCCCGCGAAGAAGGACTTCGAGGTGGAGCAGGCGCACGATTTCTCAGGGCAGGGCGCCGGCGTCCCGCTGGAGATCTATTTCAACATGAAGACCAGCCGGATGTACGTGACCACCGCAAAGCCCGGCCACTTGCATATCTTCGACATCGGCGGCAACCCGGCCAAACCGAAGCTATTGAAGTCAATCCCGACCGCCGAGGGCGCGCACCACGTTGCCTTCACCAAGGACTGGCGTTACGCCTATGTGCAGAATGCGCTCCTCAATCTGCCCGGGATGAGCGACGGCTCGATCACCGTCGTCGACCTAAAGGCGGAAAAAGTCATCGGCAGCGTGGACACGCTGAAAAACAGGGGCTACAACCCGAACAGCATCGTATTGCTGCCGCAGTGGAACGAGTTGGCGGGCCACTAATAGGTGGTCTGTCCCTTATTCGGTGGAGGAGGAACTAGCGTGAAGCTTTACTACCACCCGGTCTCAACAACCAGCCGGCCGATCATGTGGTTCGTGGCTGAAAGCGGTCTCGACCTCGAGCTCCAGCTCGTCGACCTGATGACCGGCGAACACCTGAAAGAACCCTACGCCTCAGTCAACCCCAACCGGCTCGTGCCGGTCCTGGAGGACGGGGATTTCCGCCTGACCGAGAGTTCAGCCATCCTCAAGTATCTCGCCGACAAAATCGGATCGCCCGCCTATCCCAAGGACCTGAAGCAACGCGCGCGGGTGAACGAGATGATGGACTGGTTCAACACCAACCTCTACCGGGACTTCGGTTACGGCCTGATCTATCCGCAGATATTCCCGAGCTACCGCCGCCCGAGCGACGAGCAGCAGGCCGGCACGATCCAGTGGGGCAAGGCGAAAACGGGGGTTTGGCTGCAGACTCTCGACGAGCGCCTGATCGGCCCCAAAAAGAAATACCTATGCGGTGGCGAGATCACGATTGCCGACTACCTCGGCGCACCGATACTCACCCTCGGTGAGACGATCCGCTGTGACTTCGCGAAATATCCCAACGTCTCGCGCTGGCTGAACGGGATGAAGGCGCGGCCCAGCTGGCCAAAAGTAAACGAAGCCTTCTACGGCATGGTCGGCGCGTTCAAGAACCAGGTGTACGAGGCGATATGATCAAGGGATTGCATCACAACGCCTATCGGTGTCGCGATTCGGAGCAAACGCGGAAATTCTACGAGGATTTCCTCGGACTGCGTCTCGCGGGCACGTTGGAGATCCAGGAAACCAAGACCGGCCGTCATACCAACGTGCTTCATACGTTCTACGAAATGGGCGACGGCTCCTACCTTGCCTTCTTTGAGGCCCCCGAATCACCGTTCGAGTTCAAGAAGCAGCACGACTATGACCTTCATATCGCGCTCGAAGTGAACCCGCGCACGCTCCAGGAAATGTTCGAGAAGGGAAAGGCTCACGGCATCGAAACGCGCGGCATCGTCGACCACGGTTTCGTCCACTCGATCTATTTCCGCGACCCCAATGGCTACGTTATCGAGCTGACCGCCAGGACCGGCAGGCACGCGCTGGAAATGGATCCGGCGAAAAACGACGCCCGCGCCAAGCTCGACCGGTGGCAGGCGGCGAAGGGCTGAGAGTCGAGGCCGGCTTTCCGGCACCGCGCCAAAGAAAACGGGCTGGGCTCAACCGCTGAGCTGCCAGCCCGTTATAGTGGTATGGCTCCCCGAGCTGGGCTCGGACTCGACTGGCTTGAAATAGCCTCTGCGGCACCTTTCCGCGCCACCGGGGGCCGCACGGGCAGCCCGAACACGACGAGCGTGGCGGCGCTAGAGCGTAGATCCCTCGCGGACTATATGTTGTGCGGCAGCGCGCTCATGGCCTTGAAAGTTTCGGATATACTGCTCGGGCAGTCGCTGAGCCAGCACCGTTACTCGCGCTGTCATTCGAATTACAAGGGGTGAAAAAACCCCCGGGCTGCACCAGGCATGCGCCAGCACCAATCCATTCTCGAATACCAGAGCGGTCGCTATTTGTGGCTGTCACTCGGCCTGTGCGCTCTGGCCATCGGCGCCTATGTCTGGCACGAGCCACCCACCGTGGGCCTCTCGCCCTACGGGGGCACCTGGCTCGGGTATACGCTGGGGACCGTGGGCGCCGTCCTGATCCTGTGGCTCATGCTGCTCGGGGTGCGCAAGCGCCGCTACCGATCGAGCATGGGCAGCGTGCAGGGCTGGACGTCGGCCCACGTCTATCTCGGCGCGAGCCTCGTGGTCATCGTATCGCTGCATAGCGCCTTCGAGTTCGGATGGAACGTGCACACGCTCGCTTACGTGCTGATGCTGTTGGTGATAGCGAGCGGCATTTTCGGGGTGTACGCCTACCTTCACTTCCCGGAGCTCATGACCAAGAACCTGAGTGACGAGACGCTAGAGGCGGTCCTGTTGAAGATTGCGGACCTTGACCGCAAGTGCCGGACCATTGCCCTCGACCTGCCCGACGAGGTCAACTTGGTCGTCATGAAGGCGTCCCGGGCAAAAGCCCGGAGTGCGCAGATAGGCAGCAGCTTGCGCCGGCAGCTCGCCGGCGAAGCCGTGAGATGCCCCACGCGCGACGCCTGCGACGCGCTGCTGCGGCTCGGAGCGAAGCTCACCGGCGAGCAGGCCGTGCTCAACGGCCAGCTGCTCACGGCGATGACGCGCAAGAGCCTGCTGATCGATCGCATGCGGCGCGACCTGTGCTTGCGCGCGCGGCTGCGGGTCTGGCTGCTCATGCACGTGCCCCTGTCCTTTGCACTGGTCGCGGCGCTCATCGCCCACGTCGTTTCCGTGTTCTATTACTGGTAACGGCAAGCCGGCTACGCGATGGAAACCCTGGTTACCTACGTCAGCATCAACCAGCGCGGACAGGCGCAGCGCGAGCAACGGCGCGTCGCAGGCGCCCTGCTCATCCTCGGTCGCGGCACGCAATGCCAGATCCACTTGCCCGACCCGCGGGTCGCGCTCAATCACGCGCGCATCACGGTCACGGAAGCGGGCGCGGCGATCGAGGCCGAACCGGCGCGCGTCGTGGTGAACGGCCGCGAGGTCGGCGGCGCCCGGCTCTCGGTCGGCGACCGCATTGAAATCGGGCCTTACATCGTTCAGGTCGAGGCGCCGCCGGCCGGGCTCCCGCTCGCGCTGGCGGTGCAGCTGAGCGGTTCGCTGACCTCCAAGGGAAGCGAATTCTTCCGCAGGGTGCGTCTGCGCGCGCCCCAGATCTCGAAGCGGCGGCTTTCTTACCTGGCGTTTTTCGGCGTACTGCTGCTTTTCCTCGCGGCCCCGATGTCTCCTGATCTGCTGAAGGGCACGGCGTTGCCGCTGACTGATTCCAGGCCCGGGATGTGGGAGGAGATGATCCGGACGCTGGGCACGAGTTTTGCACAGACGTGGAACCCCGGACCGGTGTCGCGCAGCCATCAGGTATTCGGCAAGGACTGCCGTGCCTGTCACCAGTTCCCGTTCATTCAAGTGCGCGACCTGGCCTGCATTGCGTGCCACAAGACGATCAAGGAACACGTGCCGCCGGTGGAACTCACGGGCGCGCACGGCATCGCCTTTCTCGAAACGCGCTGCGCGGAGTGCCATCTGGACCACAAGGGTAAGCAGATGACGCCGCGCGCGCAGGAGCAATGCGCGCAGTGCCATCGCGACGTCAAGAGCGCGGCCCCCAAGGCCCGCTCCGAGAACGTCACTGATTTCGCCTCCGATCACCCGCGGTTCCGCCTCTCGCTGCTCGACGCGGACCGGCCCGGCGTGGTCCGGCGCGTTCGGCAGGGCGATGCGGCCTCCGGGGAAATGGTCGAGCGCTCGAACCTCAAGTTCAACCACGCGCTCCACCTCGACCCGGCCGGCGTGCGCGATCCAAAGGGCGTGCGCGACGCGGCCGGCATGCGCGACGCGCGCGGCCACCGCAAGGTGCTGACATGCGCAAGCTGCCACGAGCCCGAAGAGGGCGGACGGCTGATGGCGCCGGTATCGATGGAACGGCACTGCCGCCAATGCCATTCGCTCGCGTTCGAGCCGACGGTGACCCTGAGGCAAGTGCCACATGGCTCCGAGAAGGAGGTCGCCACGATGTTGCGCGAGTTCTACGCCCGCCTCGTGCTCGGCGACGCCCCGCCGGACGTGAAACCCCCGCGAGAGCTGCCACGCATGCGGCCGGGCGCAGTGCTCGGCTATGAGGACCGGCAGCGCGCGCTGCAGATTGCGGACCAGAAAGCACAACGTGTCCTGCGCGAGCTCTTCGAGACGCGCGGCGTCTGCTCGACCTGCCACCACGTTACCGGCGGCTCCGGCGCGGGATGGGAGGTCGCGCCGGTCCTGATGGCCCGCGTCTGGATGCCGGGAGCGCTGTTTACTCACGCGAAGCATTCCGCGCAGTCCTGCACGACCTGTCACGACGTCAGGGGTTCTTCGGACGCTCGGGACATCGCAATGCCGGGCATCGCCAAGTGCCGCGAGTGCCATGTCGGCGCCCGAGCAGTACTGGGCACGGTGACTTCTGACTGCGCCACCTGCCACAAATTCCATGCCGGCCGCAACTACTGGCACGGAGCGGTGCAAGCCCAGATGCTGCCGCGGGGGGCGAAATGAAGTGGGTTGCCCCGTTGCTGGTTGCGGGTAGCCGCGCGGCCTGTGGCGGCGGCGGGGGGGAGGGCGGCGGATCGCCGGGCGGCTGCACCGGCGGTTGCGCCACGCTCGCACCGGTCGCGCTCTCCGTGCCCGAAGTACAGCGCATCATCAGTCAGGCGGTGCAGGAAGCGCAGGCGCGCGGCGCGCGTGCAACCATCGCCGTGGTCGATCGCGTCGGCAACGTGCTTGCGGTGTTCAGGATGACCGGAGCGTCCCCGACTTTCACCGTTTCCAGCGGTCGTGGCGTAACCGGCGGGCTGGAAGGCGTGAACATCCTGCCGTCCGAATTCGCCGCGATCAGCAAGGCGATCACCGGCGCCTATCTGTCCTCGGAGGGCAACGCCTTTTCCACGCGCACTGCGGGCCAGATCGTGCAGGAGAACTTCAATCCGGGCGAGATCAATTCACCCGGCGGTCCGCTGTTCGGCGTGCAATTCTCGTCGCTGTCGTGCTCCGACGTGGTCCGGGTCGCTCCCACCGTAACGGCGGGACCGAAGGGTTCCCCGCTGGGCCTGTCCGCCGACCCCGGCGGTCTGCCGCTCTACAAGAACGGCACGGTGGTGGGCGGCATCGGCGTCATCGCCGACGCTGTGTACGGGCTCGACCTCAACATCAACAACGTGGACCAGGACCTCGACGAGCTGATCGCCGTGGCCGGCGCACGGGGGTTCGACGCGCCGGTCGACAGGCGCGGCGACCGCATCACCGCCGACGGGCGGACTTTCCGCTATGTCGACTTCGAGACGCTGGTGTCGAACCCCGCGGCAGCGCCCGGCTTCGGGTCATTGCCGGGGGCTCTGGTGGACGTCCCCGGCTTCTTCAGCCCGCCCGTGGTGTCCGCCGGCGTCGCATTTGGCACGACGGCTTCGGGTTATCGGCCGGACATCAGCCCGGCGTTTGCCGGGCTGAATGCTTTCGTGCTCGACGATGGGCTCGGCACCACCCGCTTTGCACCGATGGCTGGAACCGACGGCCTGATGACGCAGGCGGAAGTGACGAGCATCTTGGCGGAGGCGATCAAGGTCGCCAACCGCGCGCGTGCGCAGATTCGCCGGCCGCTGGGCTCGGCGGCTCAAGTTTCCATCGCCGTCGTCGACACGAACGGGACGATCGTCGGGCTCATCCGCACGCCGGATGCGCCGGTCTTCGGCACGGACGTGGCGGTGCAAAAGGCCCGCACCGCGCTACTGTTCTCGCACCCGAACGCCGCGGCCGATCTGGCCGCGCTGCCGCCGGCCAATTACCTGGTGCCTCCCATCGCATCGCCGATCGGGACCTACGTGAACAACATGCAGGCGTTCGTCCCCGGTCCCGGGCCTGCGCTCACCAACGGCATTGCCTACAGCAACCGCGCGGTCGGCAATCTCGCGCGCCCGTTCTTTCCGGACGGCATCAACGCCAACGGCCCGGGGCCGTTGTCGAAGCCGTTCGCTAGCTGGAGTCCGTTTTCCACCGGGCTGCAACTCGACCTCGTGCTTAACAAGGTGGTCGCCAACTTGCCCGTCCCCGCGCCGGGGAACTGCACGACCCTGGCCCGCGCGAGGAACGGCATCCAGATCTTTCCCGGTAGCGTCCCGGTCTTTCGCGGCAACACGCTGGTTGGCGCGATCGGTGTCTCGGGCGACGGCGTCGATCAGGACGACATGGTCGCGTTCCTCGGGCTGGCGAACGCCGGCCGCGCGCTCGGCACCAATATCGCGAACGCGCCGGCGGCGCTTCGCGCCGACACGATCGGGCTGGCGGGCGGGCAACTGCGCTACGTGAACTGCCCGGTGGCGCCCTTCATCGACACGAATGACACCAATGTTTGCGACGGCATTTAGCCCGCGCCGCCGGGGCTGGGTCGCCTTGGCGCTCGTCGCGTGCGCTCCCTTGAGCGCGCTTCCGGGGCCGTCCTTGGCGCAGACCGTCGAGGCGCCGGCGCCGACCGGGCCCGCGGAAGAGGGCGGCTTGGAGCGCAAGCGTCCCGCGGGCGAGCCGATCGAGCCGAGATTGCCGGTGATTGATGCGTCGCAGGTGCCACCGCCGATGCCCTGGGTGCGGCGCGAAACGCTGCCGGTGCGCGACCGCTGGCGCATCGTCAAGTCGCTCGGACTGCTGCCGTACAACCGGTGGGATCCGTACCACCCGAACGTGCTCAAAGGCGACCTGCCGGTGCTTCGGGAGAAGCTCGGTCCGGACTGGTTCTTCAATCTGTCGGCGGTCTCGGACACGGTGGTCGAGGGACGGTGGCTGCCCACGGCGGTCGGCGTGCAGTCCACGCTCAACCCCGGCTCCCTGGGCACGTTCGGCCGCGGCCGCCAGGCGACGTTCGTGGAAACCGCGATCGTCAGCCTGGCGCTGACCAAGGGCGATACGGTGTTCCGGCCGCCCGATTACGAATTCCGCTTCGTTCCGGTCTTCAACATCAACCGCACGATCACGCGGGAAGTACGCGCGGTGAACATCAATCCGGCCTTCGGCACTGACCGCGACGACGACTTCGTCGGCGTGCAGGAGCTGTTCTTCGACAAGCACTTGCGTGACGTGTCGGCGCGCTACGATTTCGACAGCCTGCGCGTCGGCATCCAGCCGTTCACCGCCGACTTTCGCGGCTTCCTGTTCATCGACCAGCCGTTCGGGCTGCGCGCGTTCGGCACGCGCGACAACAACCAGTGGCAATACAATGCGGCATGGTTCCGCCGCCTCGAGAAGGACACCAACAGCGGCCTGAACGACGTGGGACAGCGCATGCGCGCCGACGACGTATTCGTGTTCAACCTCTACCGGCAGGACTGGCCGGTGCTCGGCTTCACGACCCAGGGCCTGGTGCTGCACAACCGCAACCGGGAAGGCGGCCGCGGTCAATACTTCAACCGCAACGGGTTCCTCGAGCGGCCGGCGATCTTCGGCGCCGGGCGCCCGCACAATTACGACGTGACCTACCTGGGGCTCAACGGTGACGGCCACTTCGGCCGCTGGAACGTGAGCGCTTCGGGCTACCACGCCTTCGGCGATGACGAGCGCGGCATGCTCTCGGGCAGGCCGGAGAGGATCGACGCGTATTTCGGGGCCATCGAGGTGTCGCGCGATTTCGACTGGGTGAGGCTGCGGGCGACCGGCCTCTACGCCTCGGGCGACAGGAACCCGTTCGACGGCAGGGCCACCGGCTTCGACGCGGTGCTCGAGAACCCGCTGATCGCCGGCGCCGATACGAGCTACTGGATCCGGCAGGCGGTGCCCTTGATCGGAGGCGGCGGAACGGCGCTGTCGATCCGCAACGGCGTGCTGGCCTCGCTGCGCTCCTCGCGCGAGCACGGCCAGTCGAACTTCACGAACCCCGGCCTGCGGCTGATCGGCATCGGCGCGGATTTCGATGTGAGCCCGCGGGTGCGTCTCATCAGTAACGTCAACTACCTGGCGTTCGATAACCTGTCGTCGCTCGCGACGCTGCGCAACCAGAAGCTGAACAGCGCGGAGATCGGGCTGGACGTCTCGGTCGGGGTGCAGTACCGGCCGCTGTTCATCCAGAACATCGTGGTGAACGCTTCCGCGGCGGTGCTGTTCCCCGCCAAGGGATTGCGCGAGCTGTACGGCAACGCGGCGGATGGAACACAATACTCGGTGCTCGTTAACATGCTGCTGACATTCTGATGCGAACCTTGATTGCCGCGGTCGTGTGCCTGGTCATACTGGCGGGCGCGCTGGCCGAAGCGCCCACGCACGCGCCCAAGCACGCGTCCGCGCCGGCGCCCGCGCCGGAGAAGCAGACCCTGGGCGAGGCATCGGCCAAATCGTTTGGTTGCTTGAGTTGTCACACCGCAACCGACCGGCACACGATGCACGCGAACCCTGCGGTAGTGCTGGGCTGCACCGATTGCCATGGCGGCAACGCTGCTATAGAAAAAGCGGCCGGCAGCGAATATGACGGCGCGGGAGCCAAGGACTATCTCGCGGCAATGGATCGGGCGCATGTCATGCCGCAGTTCCCGAAGGAGTGGAAGACGCCGGCTTCGGTAAATCCTGAGGGCTCGTATACGCTGTTAAACCGCGAGAGCGCAGAGTTCGTTCGTTTTATTAACCCGTCGGACTACCGCGTCGCGCGCGAGGCATGCGGCGCCTGTCACCTGCCGGTCATCCAGGCCGCCGAGCGCAGCATCATGGCGACCGGAGCCATGCTTTTTAACGGGGCCTCTTATAACAACGGAATTCTGCCGTTCAAGCGCGGGGTGCTCGGCGAGGCTTACACGCGCGAGGGCGAGCCGGCCTCGATCCTGAACCCGGTGAAGCCGGACGACTGGATGACCCAGAAGGGCATCCTGGCGCAGTTGTTTCCGCTGCCGGCATGGGAGACCGTGCCGCCCGCCGATATTTTTCGCGTTTTCGAGCGCGGCGGCCGCGTGATCAGCAGCCAGTTTCCCGAAGTGGGGTTGCCGAACAATGCGGGGCGGCAGCAACTGCTGGATGAGCCCGGGCGGCCCGACTTCAAACAGTCGAACCGCGGCCCCGGAACCGGTGCGCGGATTGCCGTGCCGTTGATCAACATCACCAAGACGCGGTTGAACGATCCGTTGATGTGGTTCCTCGGTACCAACGAGCAGCCTGGCGATTACCGATCCTCAGGCTGCGCCAGCTGTCACGTCGTATACGCCAACGACCGTGACCCGCTGCATTCCGGTCCCTACGCGAAATTCGGTAACGATGGTAAAACCATCACCGCGGATCCGACCATTCCAAAGGACAAATCGGGGCATCCGCTCAAGCACGAGTTCACGCGCGCGATCCCCTCTTCGCAGTGCATGGTCTGCCATATGCACCAGCCGAACGTGTTCGTGAACAGCTTCTACGGCTACACCATGTGGGACTACGAGGCGGACGCGCCATTCATGTGGCCCGAGAAGCAACGCTATCCGAGCCACGAGGAGCGTCGACGCATCCTCGATCGAAATCCCGAGGGCGCGGCGGTGCGCGGCAAGTGGAGTGACCCGGAGTTTCTCAAGGAAGTATCGAAGCTCAATCCCACGCTCAAGGACACCCAGTTTGCCGATTACCACGGTCACGGCTGGAACTTCCGCGCTATTTTCAAGCGCGACCGCAAAGGCACGCTGCTCGACAAGGACGGCAAAGCGGTGGCTGATGACGATCCGGCGAAATTCAAGAAGGCGGTACACCTGACGTCGATCCACCTCGACCTCGGGATGCATTGCGCGGATTGCCATTTCGGGCAGGATGCGCACGGCAACGGCCACATCTATGGAGAGGTCGCCGCCGCCATCGAAATCGAATGCGCGGACTGCCACGGCACTGCCGACCGCTATCCGACATTGTTTACTTCCGGGCCGGCAGCGAAACCGGGCGGCACCGACATGAGCCTGATGCGTACTGCGGACGGCCGCAAGCGCTTCGAGTGGCGCGAGGGCAAGCTCTACCAGCGCGCGTCGCTCGACCCGAAACTGGAATGGAAAATGTCGCTGGTCAAGGACACCGTCAACCCCAAACATCCGCGTTACAACGAGAAAGCGGCGCGCGCGAAGCTGGTGGAGCGGGGCAGCTTCGACAACTACGCGCAGCGATGGGGCCTGGCTGTTCCCGCCAACCAGCGGGCGCATGGCGACGATAAAATGACCTGCCAGACCTGTCATCTTTCCTGGACCACGAGCTGCGCGGGTTGCCACCTGCCGATCGAGGCCAACGAAAAAACCGAGCGGCTTCATTACGAGGGCGGATTTACCCGCAACTTTGCCACCTATAATCCGCAGGTGGCGCGCGACGACATGTTCCAGCTCGGCCGCCATGGTCCCGTCAAGGGCAGCAAGATCACGCCGATCCGGTCATCCTCGGCGCTGGTTTTGTCCTCGACCAACTCCAACCGCGAGAAGATCTACATACAGCAGCCGCCGACGGCGGCCAGCGGCTACTCGAGCCAGGCATTCGCGCCGCACTACCCGCACACCGAGCGCAAAACCGAGACCAAGACTTGCAGTGACTGCCACCTGTCCGCGGCGAACGACAACAACGCGATCATGGCGCAGCTGCTGCTCCACGGCACGGGCTTCGTCAACTTCGTCGGCTACAATGCGTGGGTCGGCGAGGAAAAACACATCGAAGGCGTGCAGGTGACCGAATGGGAGGAACCGCAGGCGGTCATCGGCAGCTATCTGCACCGTTATGCTTATCCCGATTGGTACGCAGCGCACGAGAAGCGCGGGCGCCGGCTCCGCGAAGCCCATGACCGCGGCACACGGGGGCCCGCGGCCTGCCTGCAACGCCGCGGTGAATATCTCTACGTCGCGGAAGGACGCGGCGGTATGCGTGTCTATGATGTGGCATCGATTGCGAACAAGGGCATCTCCCAGCGCATCATCACCGCGCCGTTTTCACCGTTTGGACACGACACCCACATTGCATCCAAGAACGCGACCTGCGTGGCATTGCCCACAAACCAGCCCATTGCCCCAGAGAAGAACCAGGGCGAGTTGATGCGCGTGACCAATCAGGAGCAGCCGTTCCATCCGATCTATAACTACGCTCTGATCACCGATGCCGAGGAGGGGTTGATCCTGGTGGACGTGAATACTTTGCAGGACGGCGAGCCGCGCAACAATTTTCTCAGGCGCGCCCTCACCTGGAATGGCAACGGCATTTTGAAGGGCGCGCGCCATATCACGATGGGCGGCTATTACGCCTATATCGCCGCGGACGCAGGCATGGTGATCGTCAATCTCAATGACCCGCTCAAGCCCGTGGTCGCGGCGGTGGTCCCGATCGAGGGCGCGCGCGCATCGGCGCTGCAGTTCCGGTATTTGCTGGTGACGGATGCGACCGGATTGCGCGTGGTCAACGTGACGATACCCGAGCGCGCCAAACTGGTTGAGCCGGCGCGCGTGCCGCTTGCGGATGCACGCGGCGTCTACATCGCGCGAACCTATGCGTACGTCGCCGCGGGCCGCGAAGGGCTCGCTATTATCGACATCGAGAACCCGGAGCAGCCGCGCGTGTACATGAAGTTCACCGCGGAAGGCAGGCTCAATGACGCGCGTGATGTGATGGTCGGCGCAACCAATGCTTCGTTGTTTGCGTATGTCGCCGACGGGCGCAACGGATTGATAGTGATTCAGCTCACCGCCCCGGACACGCAACCCAAGTTCTACGGCTTCAGCCCGGAGCCTAAGCCGCAGCTGATCGCGCAGAAGAAGACGCAAAGCCCCGCGCTCGCGCTTTCGCGTGGACTGGAGCGCGACCGCGGAGTGGACGAGACCGGCGGCCAGGTCGCCGTATTCGGCCGCATCGGCTCGCGCCCGTTCAACCTGGAAGAACAGCGCAAACTGTATCTCAAGCCCGACGGGACGCCCTGGACGGTACGAGACACGCCTGACCGTTCGCAGTTCAAGCCATGACCGCCGTGCGCAAGCTGCTGATTTTTGCCGCACTCGCCAGCCTGATGCCAGCTGCCGCCGTGCCGGCTGCATCGACGCTGCCGCAAAATTCGCGCGACAAGTCGCTCGGGGTTGCCAGCTGCGCGAGCAGCCTGTGCCACGGCGCGGTCGAGACCTGGAAGGATTCCAACGTCCTGCAGAACGAATACGTCACGTGGTCGCGCTCGGACAAGCACGCGCGCGCCTACACGGTGCTGCTAAACGCCCGTTCGAAGGAGATCGCGCGCAAGCTCGAGCTCAAGGAGCCGCCGCACCAGGCGGCCCTGTGCCTCGATTGTCATGCGCACAACGTGCCCGCGGCGCGGCGCGGCGAGGGCTTTGTGATTTCCGACGGCGTTACGTGCGAGGCGTGCCACGGGCCGGCCGAGCGCTGGATCAAGGGCCATGTCGAAGCGAAGGCGACGCACGCCGGAAATATCGCCAACGGCATGTATCCGACCGACGACGACGTTGCGCGCGCGAAACTTTGCCTGTCCTGCCATCTGGGCAACGAGCAGAAATTCGTCACCCACAAGATCATGGCGGCGGGACATCCGCGCATGAGCTTCGAGCTCGACACCTTCACCCAGATCGGGCCGGCGCATTTCCGCATCGATGACGACTGGCGCAGACGCAAGGGGTCGTGGGACGGCGTGCGGGCGTGGGCTATCGGCCAGGCGGTGGCGGCGCAGGACCTGCTCGGCCTGCTGCTCAGCCCCCGCGGGCGCGACGGGCTGTTCCCGGAACTGGTGCTCTTCGATTGCTACGCCTGTCACCACCCGATGTCCGACAAGAGGAACGCCGGCGGGCGATTGGGGGTGGGACCCGGGGCCGTTCGCCTGAACGATGCCAGCCTGTTCATGGTACGCCACATCGCGCGCCGCGTGAATGCGGAAGGCGAGGCGCAGTTCGTGCAGCAAGTCACTCGTCTACACCGCGCAGTCGCCGCGGGAAATGACACTGTTGCCCAGGCGCGCGCCGTGCAGGAGATGATCGCGCGGCTCGTGCCGAAGATCGGCGCGCACCGGTTCTCCGCGGAAGACCTTCGTGGCATACTGGTCGGGCTTATCGACGATGGCCTGGCCGGCCAGTACAGCGACTATCAAGGGGCGGAGCAGGTGGTGATGGCGTTGCAGGCAGTGGCAGACTTCATGGCGCGCCGCGGCATGTTGCGCTCGACGCTGCTAAAGCCCGCGATGACACGGCTGCTGGCGGCGGTCGCCCACGATGAGAAGTATCGGTCCGCGACGTTCGAGCAGGCGTTGCGCGATCTCAAATCCAGCGTCGAAACGGGGACGACAAGGTGACAAACAGCGTTTGTATTGCGATGATCGGATCGGGCCCGAGCGGGCTCTCCTGCGCGGCGCATGCCGCGGAGCTCGGCGTGCCCCATGTGCTGCTCGAGGCGGAAGCGCATTTCTCGCACACGATCCACCGTTATCAGAAGGGCAAGCACGTCATGGCGGAGCCCGGGATACTGCCGCTGCGCAGCCCGATCACGTTCACCGCCGGCAAGCGCGAGGCGGTCCTTGAGAAGTGGGACGAGGAACTCAAGAAGTACCAAGTCAATATCCGCCATCGGGCGCAGGTAACGGCTATATCGGGCGCGAAAGGGGCGTTCGAAATCAAGACCGCAGCCGGCGAGATGCATCTGGCAGAGCACGTCGTGTTGTGCATCGGCCTGCAGGGCAACCTGCGCACGCTGGGCGTGCCGGGTGAGGATCTCGATCTGGTGCAGTACCAGCTCGACGATCCGGAAGCCTACTCCGGTGAAACCATAGTGGTGGTGGGAGCCGGCGACGCCGGGATCGAGAACGCGCTCGCACTCGCCGAGAACAACCGCGTGATCCTGATCAATCGCATTGATGAGTTTCCGCGTGTCAAGCAGGGCAACATAGACTTGGTGCTTGCGGCCGTCCGCGACGGCAAACTCGAATGCCGTTACAGTACTAACGCTATAAAAGTGGAGGCGGTTGAGACCGAGGGCAAGCCGCTATGCTTTGTCGCGAAGACACCCCAGGGTATGGAAACCATACCCTGCAACCGAGTGATCGCGCGCCTCGGCGCAATACCGCCGCGCAAGCTGGTGGAGAGTTTCGGCGTGCGATTCCCGAGTCCAGATATGGAATCAGTGCCGCAGGTTTCGGACACTTACGAGTCAAATGTTCCGGGGCTCTATATCATCGGCGCGCTGGCCGGCTATCCGCTGATCAAGCAGGCGATGAACCAGGGCTACGAGGTTGTCGAATACATTCGCGGTAATCCGGTAGAGCCCGCCGACGAGCCGCTGCTTAAGGATAAATTCCGGAGCTTCAGCCTCGCGAAAAGCGTATCCGAGGCGCTCGCGCTGATTCAGCGCAACGTACCGCTGTTCGCGGACATGACCACGCTCCAGTTGCGCGAGTTCATGCTCGACAGCGAAGTGCTCGCGCCGAAGAGCGGTGCGGTGATCTTCAGGAAAGACGACTATACCAACACGTTCTTCTCCATTCTCGAGGGCGAAGTGCTCATCGAGATCACCGACCAGAAGGACAGGACGACTCACCGCACGCTCAAGCAGGGGGAGTTCTTCGGCGAGCTGGGTCTGCTTTCCGGACGGCGCCGCTCGGCCACGGTGAAGGCCGGCGAGCACTGCGTTCTGATCGAGACGCCGCGGCGCTCGATGCTCAAACTCATCGCCAGCAATGCCTCGGTTCGTCGCCAGGTCGACGAAACCTCGCTCCGGCGTGCCGTGCGTTCTCAGGTTGCGCCCACAATTTCAGATTCGGAGCTGGACGAACTCGTCAAGGGCGCGAGCATCAAGAGCTTTCCTTCCGGAGCGGTTTTGTTCAAGGAAGGCGACGAGCCGGACGGGCTGCATCTCATCCGGCGCGGCTCGGTGATGATCTTGCACCAAATCGGCGGCAAGGAAATCGTGCTTTCCTACGTCGCGGCTGGTAACTATGTTGGCGAAATGGCGCTGCTATCGGATGCTCGCCGCTCGGCAACCGCGCGCGCCGCAGTGAACACCGAGACCATTCTGCTGCAGGCGAAAACGTTCAACGAGGTGCTGAGCCGCAACGCCACACTACGCAGCGGCATCGAGGCGCGCGTGCTCGAGCGGCTCTCCAGAAACGTCAAGCGCGAGGCCGCGCCCGACTCGGGCAACCTGGTCAGCTTCCTGATCAACCAGGGGCTGGGCGAGGCGACCGACGTGCTGCTCATCGACGAGAGCCTGTGCATCCGTTGCGACAACTGCGAGAAGGCCTGCGCGGACACCCACGACGACGGCACCTCGCGTCTCGACCGCCAGGCCGGCCCGACATTCGCCAACATCCACGTGCCGACCTCGTGCCGCCACTGCGAGAACCCGCTCTGCATGAAGGATTGCCCGCCGGACGCGATCCATCGCAATCCCAACGGTGAGGTATTCATCGACAACACCTGCATCGGGTGCGGCAACTGCGAGCGCAACTGCCCCTACGACGTGATCCAGATGGCGCCGGTCGATCCCAAGCGTCATTCCTCCAGCCTGTTGATGTGGCTCCTGCTGGGCGCGACCGCAGAGCCTGGGCGGGAGCACCGGAAGGTGAGCAAGGACCAGCCAAAGAAGGCGATCAAGTGCGATATGTGCAAGGACCTCGCCGGGGGGCCTGCGTGCGTGCGGGCTTGTCCGACGGGCGCCGCGATCCGCGTCAGCCCCGAGACGTTTCTCGACTACGCCACGCGTTAGTGCGGGCGCGTCACGCGCCACGGCACCGGCAGCTCAACGCACCAACTGGTTGATCTCGATGATCGGCAGCAGTATGGCGAGCACGATCAGCAGCACGATTCCGCCCATCACCAGGATCATGGCCGGCTCGAACAGCGTTGTGAAGACCGCCAGGCGCCGCTCGAGCGCCTGAGCCTCGAGGCGGGCGGCGCGCTCGAGCATCTGCGTCAGCTTCCCGCTCAGCTCTCCGCTCGCGACCAGATGGACGAGCAGCGTCGGGAACGCACGCGTTGCGGCCAGGGCCCGGGCCAGGCTGGCGCCTTCGCGCACCCGCTCGATCGCGTCCTCGATGGCCTCGCTCATCACCATGTTGGTCATCACTCGTGCAGCGGAATCGAGCGCGGCGAGCAGCGGCACGCCGCCCCCGACCAGGATGGCGAGCGTGCTGGCGAAACGCGAAGTGTTGACGCCGCGAATCAACGGCCCCAGCCAGGGCATCCGCAGCAACAGCGCGTGCCAGCGGCGTCTCACCGCGTCACGGCGCAGCGCCATGCGTGCAGCCGCGAGCCCGCCGATGAAGGTAGCCACGAGATGCGGCCAAGCGTCGCGCAGAAAGTCGCTCAACCCGATCAGCGCGCGCGTGAGCAAAGGCAGGCTTTGTCGCGACTGCTCAAATACCTGCACGACCTGGGGCACGACGTAGGCCAGGAGGCCGGCGACGATCATGATCGCGACGATGGTAACCAGGGCCGGATACAGGAGCGCGAGTCCGGTTCTCTGCTTCAGTTGCTGGCGCGCGTCGAGATAGTCGGCCAGATGCTGTAACACCGTCGGCAGCGCTCCCGATTCCTCACCGCCGTGAACCAGCGCGCGAAAGAAATCGGGAAAGCTGTCTTCATAGGCACCGAGCGCCCCGGCCAGGGAGAGCCCGTCCATGATTCCCGCCTTTACCCCGGAAAGGACTTCCCGCGTGACGGGCTCGGAGGCTTCTTCAATGAGCGCCGTGAGCGATTGCTCGATGGTGAGGCCGGATCCGAGCAACGTCGCCAGCTGCCGCGTCACCAGACTCAGCTCGGATGAAGAGATGCGCCGCGGCCAGAGTCGTCTCACTCGATCCTGTTGCGAGCGCACCTGTTCGACGGCGGAGGGCAGAAACCCCTGCGCGCGCAACTGCGTCCGGACCTGACGCGGCGTGTCCGCATGCAGCACGCCGGACACCGTGCGGCCGGCGGTGTCCAGCGCCTCATATCGAAAAGCCTCCATGGCAGTCGCTACTCGCGCGTCACGCGCACCACTTCTTCCAGGCTGGTGACTCCCTGCGCGACCCAACGCATGCCGTCGTCCCGCAACGACCGCATCCCGTGTCCGACGGCATGCTCCCGCAGACGGTGCTCGGACGCGCGGTCGTGGATCAATCGGCGCAGGTCATCGTCAACCATCAGCAATTCGTAGATGCCGGTACGCCCCCGGTAACCCGAGCGATTGCACGCGGCGCAACCGTGTGCGGCGGATATGGCTACGCCAGCCGGCGCGACACCCAGCGCCCGGAGTTGCGCGGGATCCGGAGTTATCGGTTTCCGGCATTGCAGGCAAAGGCGGCGTACCAGGCGCTGGGCGCACACGCCTATCAGGCTGGAGGCGAGCAGGAAAGGCTCGACGCCCATGTCGACGAGGCGGTTGACGCTGCTCACAGCGTCGTTGGTGTGCAGCGTCGCGAAAACCAGATGCCCGGTGAGGCTCGCCTGCACCG